>ERZ1023869.117-NODE-117-length-35398-cov-61.296608_pt1 | contig 35398 bp, 29 predicted proteins | sample MGYA00380390_ERZ1023869 | MGnify/ENA primary metagenome ERZ1023869 (study PRJEB33179, sample SAMN07449005) | human gut metagenome | biome: Human-gut; feature: Human associated habitat; material: Faeces | host: Homo sapiens | place: India: Bhopal | collected...
CGCCTCCTTTTATCAAGAGCCTCAGATTTCGAAAGATTTCTGAGGCTTTTTTGTGTTCATGCAGTTTTGCTTTCTTATCGCCCAGCTTTTTCCCACAGCTAGATGGGTGCAGCTCCTTTTACCTTTTTACCCTTTTACTTTTTTGCCTTTAAATCCCTTTTACCTTTATATTTTTTTCTGTATTCTCATAGTCTACACTTTCATTTTCTCTCAAAAATGATGGTGAATCTTCTTGAGTGATGTTTATGTATAAAATGTTGCTTAATTGTGGATTTTACATTTATAAAATCAGCAAAATAACGTACTAAAATGTTTCTTTCCACCAAAAAGTTGCGAAAATTCCCCCCCCATTCATTTTTTTATTACCTTTGCCCCCCAGATAATGCGAACTATCATGTAAACGGTTAATTTTATAATTACCTATTTATATAGTAAAAGCGAAAAAAAATAGCATAAATTAAACTCTTTAATAGATGGTGAAACGATTAATTTTAGCTACAGTGTTACTCATATTTGTATCGCTAGCTAATTATGCGCAAAACACGGGAGTCAAGTCCAACCTCTTATATTGGGCTACAACAACTCCTAATCTCGGTGTCGAAACTGCCTTAGGCAAGAAGCATACCGCTCAGGTATTCTTTGGCTTCAATCCTTGGAAACAGTCCGGTGGCGACCAGTCAAGCCTTCGTCATTGGCTTTTGCAACCAGAATACCGTTACTGGTTCTGCCAGAGCTTCAATGGCTGGTTCTTGGGTGTTCATGCCATGGGCGGACAGTTTAATGCAGGAGGAGTGAAGTTACCCCTTGGCTTTTTCAAATCACTACGCGACCATCGCTATGAAGGATGGTATGTAGGTGGTGGTGTGACCGCTGGTTATCAATGGCCTCTTTCCAAGCACTGGAACCTGGAAACCTCTGTAGGTTTCGGATATGATTATATCCAGTACGACAAGTTCAAGTGCGGTGCCTGTGGCGAGAAGGAGAAGTCATCTCATGACAACTACGTGGGTCCTACCAAGGCAGCCATTTCTCTTATTTATATGTTGTAACTCATTAAACATAATCTATGAGTATGAAAGATTTTAAGAACTACATATTATTATTCAGCTCTCTTTTGATGGCTATGCCTCTTGCAGCCCAGGATTGCAAGAGTCTCAAGTTGGCTGCCGATAAGATACAGGTATCTAATGTACAGATGTCTCATCACAATGACCTGGTTACGGTTGCGATGGATCTGAATCTCGATTCCCTGGATCTCCCTACCAACAACCAGCTTGTCTATACTCCGATGATCAGGCATAAGGGTGAGCTGCTCAAGATGCCGGAGATTGTTATCAACGGCAGAAGACAGCAGATTATGTATGACCGTGGAGTAGGGAAGAAACAGTTGCAGCTTTCACCTCAGGCTTTGGTGGTGAAGCGAGACAACAAGAAGCAGCAGACCGTGAAGTATCTTGCCTCCGTTCCTCTCTCTTCTAAGGAAAGAAACTACGATTTGGATATTCACGAAGACCTCTGCGGTTGTGGTGATCTGCAGGATGGCAATGATTTCACGGTTTCTCGCCGTCGCCAGCCGGTAGCTTCTTTCGTCCGTCCGGAGGTAGAGGCAATCAAGGTCCGTCATCTGGATAAGCGCGCTTATATCGATTTCCCGGTAGACCGTATAGAGCTGCATCCTGATTACCGTCGTAATCCGGAACAGTTGGATAGCATCATCCGCACCATCAATGCATTGAAGGAAGACAGGAACCTCGAAGTGAGCGGCATCAACATTCATGGTTATGCATCACCTGAGAGTCCTTACACCCATAATGATTATCTGGCAAAGAACCGTGCCAAGACGCTGACCGAATATGTCCGCCGGATGGTGAAGTTGCCAAACAATCTCTTCACGGTTTCTTCTACTCCGGAGGATTGGGATGGTCTGATAGCTTATATTAAAGGTAGCAACCTGGAGCATAAGGATGCCATTCTGGCGATTATTGCCGATAAGAGTCTGAATCCGGATGCCCGCGAGTTGAAGATTAAGAAGCAGTATCCTTCAGAGTATCGCTTTATGCTCGACACCTGGTATCCAGCCCTCCGCCATTCCGACTACCACATTACTTATAAGGTGAAACCTTTCGATGTGGAAGAGGCAAAGGAGATTATCAAGACCAAGCCACAGCAGTTGAGCCAGGAGGAGATGTTCATGGTAGCCCAGACTTACGAGCCAGGCAGCAAGGAGTTTAATGAAGTGATGGAGATCGCCGTCCGCATGTTCCCAGAGAATGAGACAGCGAATTTGAATGCAGCCATAACCCGCTTGAATGCCGGTGATGCAGATAATGCGAAACAATATCTCGACAAGGCAGGAACCAGTGCCGATGCCCAAAATGCCCGAGGAGTCTATGAGATGCTGAAGGGCAACGAGAAGCAAGCTCGTTATTATCTGGAGCAGGCAGCCAAGGCAGGTGTTGCTTCTGCAAAAGAAAATTTACAGAATCTATAAAGTTATACATACTGTCTGTTTAGGACAATATAGCTATTCCTTAGAGCCAGGACACTGTCCTGGCCTGGGACAGGCTCCTAGCTCAGGCATATCTTTTCTAAGTATAAATATAGAAAGAAACTCAAATATAACGTATTAGATGAATTGTAAACCAAATATATAAAAATGTAATACAATTAGATTTTTAAGAGCGTTTATAAGTAAAGAAATAAAATATTAATAACAATAATAAAAAGTTAATAAGATGAAGAAAACTTTATTATTTTCCGTTGCATTGGCGGGGCTGATGCTCGGTTCTTGTTCAAGTAGTGATGATCTGAATGGTGGTGGTAACAACACAGGTTCTAATCAGAGTGGTGATGGCTATGTAGCATTTACAATTAATATGCCTAGTCAGCCAGCTAGTAGCTCTCGTGCTTTTGATTCTAGCAATGACCAGTTTAATGATGGTATGGCTAAAGAGTATGCTGTGAAAAATGCTACTCTTCTTTTATTTGATGGTGCTGATGATAATAGTGCGACATTTGTAGCTGCTTATAAGTTGAGTACAGAACCTTGGAAAGATCTTGCACCTTCAGATGATAACATTACTACTCAGTCAAGGAAGATTGTGCAGAAGGTTACAGCATCAATTAACAAAGCTAAGGCTCTGGTGATTCTTAACGATAATGGTATCTTGACAGTTGATGATACTGATAACTCTCTGAAAGTTAATGGTACAAGTTTTACAGGAACTTTTGCAGATTTTGTAGCAAAAGCTGATGCAACAGACGGCAAGGACTTTACAAAAGATGGTTTCTATATGGCAAATGCTCCATTAGCTAAAAATGCTGGTGGTAGTACAGCTCCAGCTACGGGTACAAAAGTTACTACTTTGACTGATTTGACAGGTAAAATCTATGATTCAGAATTAGCTGCTAAGACTGGTGATCCTGCAGAAGTTTATGTTGAGCGCGGAGTCGCAAAGGTAACTGTTAATAAGGGAACTGTTAATAAAGCAGATAATGGTACTCCAACTAAGGTTCCTTTTGAAGTAACAGGTTGGGCAATCGATAATTATAATCCGACAACATATTTGGTTCGTTCCACAGATGGTTTCGATTCATGGATGGGCTATGCTAATGAAAATGTTACAGCCAATCCTTATCGTTTTGTCGGACATACAGAAGTTGCTACAGGATTGTATCGTACTTATTTTGCTAAGGATGTGAATTATGATACTGATGCTAGTACTGTTTTGAAGCGTGCAACAGATTTCAAGGATGCTTATGGAGACAAGAATCCTCAGTACTGCTTTGAAAATACTTTTGACGTTGACCATCAGAACGAGAACCAGACAACATTAGCTACTATTAAAGCTAAGTTGAATGGTGGTACTTCTTTCTATATTCTTGCTGGTGATCAGACAACTCTATATACAGAGGATGTTTTGAAAACTTTGGTTGCAGGTAAGTTCATTACAGTAGAAGAAGCTTGGTTGAAGGCCAATGGTAAGGCAGGTGAAGAAATTACAACAAGCGATATTACGGTATCATTAGATACGACTGACCCTACTCATGTAGAAGTAACAGGTATTACTGTTGCTGACTCTAAATTGGCTGATCCAACAACAGTAACTTATCCTTCTTTAAATGATGTTAAAGCAGCTGTAGGTACTATTACTTATTATAAGAATGGAGAGTCTTATTATACTATACGCATCAAACACTTTGGTGATCAATTGACTCCATGGGCGAAAGGGGATCTTGGCGTAGCAGAAGGTAATATTTATCCTAATGATGGTACTACTAAGAAGGCAGAGAAAAACTGGCTTGGCCGTTATGGTGTTCTCCGTAACAACTGGTATGATATTACTGTAGAAGGTGTTAAGGGATTAGGTTCTCCTATAAATCCAAAACTTACAACGACTACTGATGACGAATTGGAGTCTTATATTGCTGTACGTATCAACGTTCTCTCTTGGGCTAAGCGTACACAGGGTGCAACTTTGCACTAAGATGTAAATACATTTAAGATAAAATATAGAAAATAATAATTGATTAGCGATATGATAGCGCAGAAGATAAATAAATGGTTGAAGGGTGTCATGGCAGCTGCCATGACCCTGACCGTCGCGACCTCATGCCACGATATGTGGCACCAGGATTACAGCGATTGTCCTAATGGTGTATATGTGAAGTTTAAGTATGATTATAACCTCCAGCGTGCCGACATGTTCAACGACCATGTTGGACAGGTAACGCTGTATGTATTCGACGAGAACGGAAACTATATAACCCAACAGACCGAGACGAATTCTGCGCTATCATCGCCTCTCAAAGACCCAAATTATGTGATGCACGTCGAGAACCTGCAGCCAGGTAAATATCAGTTCCTTGCCCTTGCCGGACAGAATGCTTACGCCGACCAGTTAACTTCAGGCCGCGCCAAGTTCGTTCGTACCGCTCCATCGGCTACAGGAGATAAGATGCAGACACTGGAAGTGAATCTCGATCATGAAAATAGGGGAGAGTATGATGAGGTTGTCAACAACAGCCTTCCTCTCGATACCCTCTGGCATGGTAAGCTGCTGGAGGCAGTAGAGGTATCATCCTCAAAACCTTCTTATGCAATCATCCCTCTGGTGCGTGATACCAAGAAGATTAATGTGGCGCTTCGTGACCTTGACTCTCCACAGGATATGGATGTCAACGACTACACGATGACCATCGAAGACCATAATGCCCGCATCCTTTGGGATAACTCTCTCGATGAGAGCCGTAAACTCATTTATACCCCTCATGCTACATGGAATACGGTAGATGAGGACGAGCAGGGCAAGATAGCCCATGCTGACTTTATGACTTCCCGCATTTTGAAACACGAAGATTACAACCTGGATGGCCGACTCCTGATTAAGAGTAAGGAGACCGGAAATACGGTAGTCAATGTAGACTTGCCAGACCTCTTGAGCCGTCTTCGCACCAGCGAGGAGTACAGTTACAGTGCACAGGAATTCCTAGACCGTGCCTACGATTACAAACTTCAGTTCTTTATCCAGGGTGGCAAGCTCAAGTATTGCTATATCACCATCAGTGTGAATGTACTGAGTTGGAGCAAGCGCATCCAGTTCGAAGAACTCCATTAAAACTCTCGAATCCAAATAGAATCGAAAATAAAAAATATTAGTCCTACTGGCTTCTTGTAAGCCCTAAAATATAAAGTATATGTTTAAGATGAAATCGATAATCCGCTCATTGCTAGTCCTTTTACTGGTAATGTCCTTCACATCCTGTGTGAGAGACAATATCAGTGACTTTCCAATGCACAATGGGGATATGAAAACATATCTTCAGGTACAGGTGACAGTGGAAAATAGTGGATATACACGAACGAGTAGGGCTGTATCAGGACCTCAAGGAGGTGAAGATGGAGATGGAAGAGAACAAGGAATCAATAAAGAAAATGATGTCAATTCCCTTACCGTCTTACTATATAAATCTGATAAAGATGACTTGTCGGAAGCTGATGCAACAATAGATTATGTATATACATTTACCGGTTTAAAGTCATTATCATCTACGAGTGGTGTAACTTATACTACTGGTCCGCGAGAAATTGATCCAGTCATTGTTGGTAAAAACTATCATGTTTTGGTTATCGCCAATGCTGGTGATATGACTTCCAGATGTAAAGGAAAGAAGATAAGCGAAATCAGAGATATGCAAATGGATAAGGTTTGCACTCGCAATGATGTTATCGCCAATTTCACTGATTTTGTCATGTCATCAAAGACAGATGCAAAGATAGATTTTACAAAGGAAGGTTCAGAAACAGATCCATATCGGGTAGATGTAAACATCGAGCGTTTGGCTGCCCGTATCGACATCATTCCAAATGAAACTTATGATGCAGCAAGCAATGCTTATTATTATAATGTAATGGATGGAACAAATGTAGTAGGCGGTTTTAAGCTCGAATCTGTTACTCCTAGCAAAGTCTTGACAAAGGGAGAATACCTGATAAAGCGAGTTTCTTCAGATGCAGCTGTATCTGCAGTTACTTATTTCGGATTGGAAGAAATGGATGCTACTACTAAGGCTTCTACTAATTATGTGGTTTGCCCTTGGACAAAAGATCGTGCAGGTCTTACTCTCTCGAATGCCGAAGGTCCTGCATCTTTATATAATGTAAAGAAGACAACTTCTACCAGTACTGCTGTAGAAGAAGCATCTTACATCCTCGATTATGTGATGGAGAATACAACCACCGATAACACCGAGGCTAATTCTACTGGCCTTATCTTTAAAGGCAAGTATTATGAAGAAACAGAATGGGATGCAACCAATAAACAGCCTAAAGCTGGTTTTACAGGTACTGATAAGGAATATACCTACACCATTCGTCATAGTGACCCAAATGGTACTGGCCCTTCTACCGCCCCAATGTATTACGGTATCGTCCGCAATAACATCTATCAGGTAAAGATAGAAGGAGTGGTGGGAAAGTCTAAAGGTATCAAGTTGACCATACATGTAATCCCTTGGGCACATTACGACCATGGGGAAGTAATATATTAAACTCTAAGATTAATTTACAAAGTATAATTAAAATGAGAAAACATATAATGAAATATATGGCTTGCCTGGTGATGCTGCTTCTGACTTTCGCAGCATGTTCGCCAGATAGTGATGCTTCTGATCCGGGAAGCACCACCAACAAGACATATACTCTCCATTTTAATCTGTCTCCAGTATCAGGAAGTTCTGCTTCTTCCCGTGCAGAAACCTATACTGCAGAAAGCCCCAATTCATGGGAGGACGGTTCTAAAGAAGAGAACATGAAGAGTTGGACAGTTGTCTTTGTAAAGTCTGATGGAACGGTAGCGAAAGTTGTCAAGCAGCCATCCGTAGCAGAAGGCAAAGATAAGGAAGATGATGTTACTGTTACCGGATTGGAAGCAGGAACCACTTATACGGTCTATTCTTTTGCCAATATATCAGATGCTGATCTCGGTACGATTACGGAGGGCTCTCGTTCTCCTGACTTCGATTCCAAATCATTTGCTGTCAATGGTAATGATATGGATATTACAGCGAATGGTATTCCTATGAGCAATAAACAGAAGGTAACTATCGGCTCTGACGGTCAACCGAATGTTAAGCAATTATATGTAGTAAGAATGCTATCCAAGATTACTCTCAAGTTCCGCAATATGACAGGTCAAGATATTACTGTAAAGAATGTGAGTATCAGTGATATTACAAGCAATCCTGCTACAGGAACAGAGAATATCAAGTTGCTTCCGGCAAAGCCAGTTTCATCTGCGAATGTTCCCCAAGCGCCAAATTTGGTAGAAAATGCTAAAAGAGATGATTTTACACATGCGATTACATCTGGTTTGACAGTAGCCAAGAACACAACTGATTATGATACAGATAACAGCTCGGTTTCTTTCTATGTCAACGAGAGTCGAGCAGGCAATGCTTATCCTTACTTTGTCGTAACGCTCGAAACGAGCGTTGGTTCACGGAGATACTTCATGTATACCGACTGGAATCAGATAGCCCGCAACGACCATCATGTCTTAAAGTTGGCACTGAGTGATTATAAGCTTCGACTCAAGGTAGAGGACTTTGGATCTATCGGTTCGGCTCCGTCATTGAAAGATGACGGAAAACAGCTCAATCTCACTTTCCATGATTTAGAGGAGTTCCATATCGTTCCTTCTGTTACGAAGTATAGTGATCCAACTGGTGCAGAAGTATCTTTCACGGATCTCAAATGGACGAAACTTTCAGAACCAGAGACGGATGCAGAGACGAAAGCTTTCTCTACTATACCAAAGATAGTAACAGGTGAAAATAGAATAGAGGCTGCAACATTAGGTGAGTTAGGCAAGAAGATAGGGCCAATCATCTATCAGCTTTCAGTAAAAGTTAATGATGCCACAGATTCACCAACGCTGGTATATCGTGTAGCAATCTCTCAGGATTTAACTTGGTACTCAGCAAGGCGTCATAACGGTGCATTTTGGATATGTAAACAATAATACTAATATTAAAAAACATTGAAGCTTATGTTTAAGTCTAAGATTTTTAATAGTGTAATGAGATATATGTTGGTAGCAATGCTTGCATTGCTGCCAAATACTATATGGGGATTAACGGAACAGACTAATTTAAAATTGGTGGAGAGTAATTCAATAACATTTAATAGTCTCAATAACTATATTCAGAAAGGAGAATATTCTGTTTGGTATATACTTGATTCATCTGGCAAAATGGTAGATGATTTTAGTAGCCAATGGAGTTTTCGTGGAAATGGTTATGATCCAAGCCAAGTTGCGCCTTATTTAAAAATGAATAAGTTTGATCATGATTTGTATGGTTGGGAAAACTTGACAATAACTTATTCTGGTGGTGCTCTTTCAGGTTATCAGATAGTTCTGTTAACTTCATCATCTGAAAATTTATATAATAATCCTAGTGATGAAAATGCAGAAAAGAAAATCACTTTTAAGTTGGTGTCACAGAATGATGCTCCTTTGCTGAAAGATTATACAGGTACAAACAAAATGTCTGTAACAGATTTTGTGGTAGATGGTAGTACAACTTATTCTTTTAATCTAGCTTCTTCTTTAGAGTCTCTATTATCTTTATCTTCTACTTCTGATGGAAGTTCGTTTGATACGAGTTCTAAGAAGATTTATTTGCGTATCAACTTGCGCAATAAAACAACCAATGCTACTCTGAAAGCTAGTGAATATAAAATAGAGAAATCTACCGAATGGGGTGCCTATGATGAAGTTAATAATGCAACTTTAAGTAATTATAGCTGTAAGAATGATAAAGGTACTTTTTATTATTCTGATCAGCTGACTTCTGCTAATAAAAAACAATTTGGATATAAGATTACATTACAGAATGCTGAAGATGTGATGTCTAACTATGCGATAGACGTCTATCTTTCTGATGAAGCTGCAGATGTTAGTAATAATACTCTTCTCCAAGAGCCAACTCTTAAGGCGATGATCACTTATAATTTGATGCCTCAATCAGAGAAGGATAAGCTGACTTTTGATGCAACCGATGATTCTTCATTAGATGCTTCTAAGGTTTTCAACTTCCGTCAGGCATTCACTTCGAAGACGGCAAAGGTACAACTGCTTACTGAAGAAAATAAGCAGCGACTTTGTAAAGCTCTTGGTGTAACCGATTTGAGTAAAGTAACTGACCTCTATGTACGATGGATGATTACGAACAAGAGCGGTAATGCTATACCTGGCATTACTGCATCTGGCTTAACTCTTCGTAAAGATAAGACAACAGAAAAAGAAATATATTATACATGGTTCTCTGAGAATGCAGCCAGCACATTGTCTGCAGCGTTGAATCCTACCTTCACTTTCCCTACCGAAATGTCATGGGATGATTTGAAGGTATCTTGTGTCGTATCCAATACTAAACTGATAGAAGATACGAATGTAAAGTATGGTATCATGATTAAGGAACCTGATGCATTCAACATCAAGTTTAACGTCAGCTTGGAGGAAATTCCACTCCTTAATGATTTGGATGCTGCGTATTCAGCTAATTTAAAGACAAAACTTCTTTATCTTAAGGAGACAACAATAAAGGATAAAAAACTTGTCATTACCGATATTGCTTCACAAATAAAGGATTTTAGTCTCTATAATAAGGATGCTAGTGGTAATTACGAAGCATCAGCTAATCCAATATACTATCGTGTAAGTATTATTGATAAAACAACGAACAAGCCGATGAGTTCTATAAATTATTCTACAGTGTCTGAAGCTGGAGATATTGATGGTGCAGTTTCTTCATCTAGTTTCGAATGGGGGTACAAATACAAGAATTCAAAAGGATTATTCTATTATTCAAAAGATAAGACTTCTGTTCCTAAGTCAGATTTATATATTGCGTTTAGCTATAATAATGAAACTGATTTTAAGAATAGTCGTATAGAAGTATATTTTTCTGATGAAGCCCCAGTGCTTGAAAATTATCTTGTTGTCGCAGAACCAACTATTAAAGGTAAGTTGGTTTATGATATCAAGAAAGCAACAGATGCGCCTTTCAAGCATTATAAGGGTTACGCCAATGCTGATAACGATTATGAGGTAATTGATAAATCGAAGAATCAGTTGCGCCAGAAGGTGTCTACATGGGAGTATACCTATGTTGTTGATAATGCTGACCATAAGACTGTGTCTCTTATGTTGCCTATACAGAATTTCGAATCCTCTGGTGACCAATTGGAGCCTTTAGGTTATTTCAGATGGTATAATTATGATACAGATAATGCATCAGCAAACTTATCTGTAGAGGGATCTTCTTCTCTATTGAATTCTGTGAAAGATGCAAATAATGTAGATAAGGGATTGATGGCTTTCAATTTGATGCAGCATGCTGTGCAGTCAACAGTGGGTGTAAAGTATACTCGTCCTAGTGACCCAAATTGGAAGGGTGAAACTATTGCTTGTGACGTAAGCCGCTATATCGATGGAATAGATGCTACTGGAACCTATATGGAACATGAACCAACCTTATCCATCAGATACATTTTCCATATTATTCCGTCTACTCAAATGGCTGATATTCTCAAGGAAGATCTTGTAAATGATAGCAAGGACCTTACGTTTGAGGATAATAAGAATGTAACGGTAGGATTTAAGGATGATAACTCGATGATGACTTTGCGATTGGATTTTGTAGATCCTAAAATGTATTATTTCTATCCAGTTACCAATACTAAAAAGCATGTATATTATCCTGCCGGTTCAACAGAAGCAGAGACAAATGCAATTATCGCTGAACGTAAGATTACGGAAGCAGACTTTTCTTCTGATATCAAGAAGGCTGCCACGATAGAATGGCGAGCTTATAATGGTACCAAAGACAAGATGTGTATTCTTGGATCAGGTAACGTTACTGATTTCCCACGTTTCTTTGATTTGAGCATAAGTCTTCTGAATAATGCAAAGTGGACAGATTTGGATGGTGGTACTGCTACCAAACCAACCTTTAATCCAGGTGATCACTTTTACGTAGTGGCTTATGTTAAGGATGAGAATGGGGAATTTAGTAGCCCGATGGCTAATTTCAGTATACGATACTTCAGATTCTATCCAAAGACTTTCGAAGAAATGGGTGCTGAAGATGTGACTCGCCAAATATCTTATCTTGATGAGAACTATAACAATATTGCAGTTATCTCTTTTGATAATGATAGTCCAGAACAAACATTGTCTGCGCCTACAAGTCCTGATGATAATCAAAGTAAGAATCCGTCATCATGGAACAGGCGCAGTTATGGTTTCGTTTATAAGGATTTGATAGATAAAAGTGCAAATAAGAATGGTGACAGTAATGTATATTATAATACCAAACATTCTCCTCAGCATGGTGAATATGGTATTTATAAGACGGCCAATATAAAAAGTGTCTCTGGTGCAGAAAAAACTGGTACAGATGGCTACGTGTGGTATTCGGGGAAGGAACTACATGATAGAACTTACGAGGCAACAGGTAAATCTCAGTCGGGTTCATTCCTTTATGTAGATGCTTCTGATGAAAGCCGTACCATCGCTTCTGCTGAGTTTACTGCAAGTCTTTGTACTGGTCAGCAGATGGCATTTAGTGCCTGTATTGCAGATTTGACCTACGAATCTGTCAAGCCTCAGATTATGTTTAGGTTATTTGGCTTAGAGAAGGATGAATATGGTAACATAAAGGGAAAAAAGTTATTACAGTCATTCTCTTCCGGTGATTTTGGAACAAACCGTCTTAATCCTGAAGATGCTAAATGGTATCAAGTGTATGGTAAGATTACGATTCAGCAAGATGCACAAGCAGAAAAGTATTCTGACTTCCGTATCGAAATAGATAACTATAGTAAGGGTACTCAAGGTGCTGACTATGCCGTTGATGATATCCGTATATATTTAAAGCCAGCTAAGGTTGAAATCTATCAGGACCGACCAGCCTGCGGTGAAACGGGTACAGGTAGCATCAAGTTGAAGATACGTGCCATTCACGAAACTTTGAATGCTATACTTAACCATAAGAATACGAAGATTCATTACCGTTTAGTGAACGAAGATGGTTCCCCTGTTACAGGAGAAGGTCTTTACAACTATTCGTTAAAAGGACCTGGTGATGCTACAGCTAAAGAAATTACGACGACCAAGAGCTATGCATCTGTTGATGTCTTTGATTCTGAGGAAACCTGTGCAAAGTATGAAATTGATGGTGTCAACATGATAGAAAAAGATACTGATGGTCAAACCTATATTATCTTGGCTAATCATCCTTTCAAACTCACAAAGGGTAAGAAGTATTATGTGTCAATATGTGCTGATAGTGATCCGGATGCACCTGATGCAAATTGGGGTAAACCTTCTGATGTCTGTTCTATCTATAGTGCTATATTTGAGATGATTGGTCAGACACCAATGATTACTGATACTGATGGTAAAGTCATTACAGAGTATCGTGTGAATTGTACTGATTCTGACCCTAAGGTTAAACTTACAGGTAGTCTTACGACAATTAATCCTGTTACTGGCGAGAAGATTACGCTTACTGGTGTGCCATTCTTGTGGTATATTGATGACAGCAGTACGCCTGTCGATGCAACAGCATCAACAACCATTGAGATACCTGTTAGCAAAATAGGATATGGTGCTCATAAAATTTATATGAAACCAGAAACGGCTGAAACAAATGCTGATGGGGAAATGGTATTTACTGTTGGTAGCGTCGAATATCTGATGTGTACGGAGAAGATTCCTGTGCCTCTGCGTATTGCTAAAGATGGTCCGCAACTAAACTTCGGATTCAACGATGTGGATTATCCTTTCAATGATGCCAGCTATGGAGCTTCGCTTCGTATCGGTTTGCCACAATTGAAGAAGCTGAAGGAAAAGAATGGATACTTGCAGGTTCCATTGCATAGCGCAAGCTATAAAAGCGGGGAAAGCGACAAGACTTTGACCTTCATTGATGATAGTAAGTCTACAACAGGTACGGCTTCGGCTGATGTTTATGTTGCAACTACCAATGATCCATTGTGGAATGCAGATGGGGCAACATTACTGTCAACTCCTGTTGCAACATTGAGTTCTAAGACTCTTCCTGAAATCGTGGCAGGTACACAGTCTACCCTCGACCTCAAGTTCTCTGATGATGTCTTGAATAATTTCCACGAGGGATACTACTACGAGCTTAGATTCGTCTTCGAGCAGGGTGCTGCTTCTGCAGGAACTACCAGCTGTCCAGGCGAGTCTTATCTCAAGGTGAAGATTGTACCGGAGTTCATTACCTGGACTCCTACTGCCGATGGCGGTATGAATGCCAACTGGAATAATGATGATAACTGGCATCGCTCATCATCTACAGAATTGCATGATAATGAGTATACAAATTATCTGGCTTATGGTAATGCATCTGGTATTACAGCAAAGGTGAATATTCCTACGCTGAACAGCTATGTGCCAATGAAGTTTACCAAGGTAACTATCGGCAATCTGAATGGTTTGCCATTCCCTGACCTCGGTAATGTGATTTACCGTAGCACCAATAAGATTGCTACCAAGCTGACTAACGGTAAGGGTAATGAGGCTACGAAGTATATCCAGTACGACATCATGGCTTACTGGGATGAGACGGCTACCAATAAGGGATTGGGTACTGACGGTAATCTGAAGTGCGAGAAGTTCTATGGCAATACCTGTCATCAGATTTACTTCAAGCCTCAGGGCGAGCTTCGCGACCAGTGCTATCTGGTATATGACAAGGCTTGGGTAGAAAAGGAGCTGGTGCCTAACAAATGGTACACCATGGCTTCACCTCTGCAGTATATCTACGCCGGTGATATGTATGTGCCAGCAAGCAATGGCCGACAGGAAACCAAGGCGTTTACGGATATCAAGTTTGATGATAAGGCTGCTGATGGTACTACTGCTGTGTATAGCCGAAGTAAGTATCCGGTTTATCAGAGAGCGTGGATGAAGAGTGGAGTAGAGGAAATCTCTCCTAAGGGAGATTATTCTGCATCGCATTATCCGGATGGAGCAGCTCCAGATGATGTTGATATGAATCTCGGCTACTGGAGTCACGTATATAATAAGGTGGATGAGAGCTATGCCGCAGATGGAACATTCGGTGGTTTCTCAATCAAGGCGGGTAATGCGCTCTTGCCAAAGAAACCTACAGATGGTACTCCATTGCCAAATGCGATTCTCCGTTTGCCAAAGGAAGATACCAGCTATCAGTACTTCGATTATGATGGATCAACAACTTCTGGTGGTAAATCAGTAACTGTTGGTAAGAACAATGGCCATGGCAAACTTCTCGTTGCTTTCAACAACGATGAGAAGCATCTCGCAGAGAAGACTCAGACCTTGGGAGATGGTAACAACAGCGGATACTATCTCGTAGCCAATCCATATACCTGCTCTATCTCTCTGAAGAAGTTCTTCGAGGTGAATACAGGATTGCAGAATGCTGTATGGTTGGTAGAGGGAGATGCGATAAGAAGCGTTTCTTCAACAGATTTAAGTAGTAAGGATTTTGTTATCCAGCCTACACAGTCGTTCTTTGTCAAGAAGATGGATACTTCTGTAAGTGAGGTGAAGTTCACTTCTGCGATGTATGTAGACCGTCTTATCTCACAAGGCTTCATCATTGCTTCTGATTATCTCAAAGACGTGAATGTCTCGGCTCAGAATGCTAAGGGGCAGACTTCTATGGCACGCATCGCTTTGCGTCCGGAGGCTTCTGCCGACTATGATGACCAGGAGGATGTGGAACTCTTGTATGATCAGAACCTCAAGGATATTCCGCAGGTCTATACCGTTGCCGGTAACGAGGCGGTGGCTGTGAATGCAGTTCCTGAGTTGTCCTGGATTCCGCTCGGTATCGTGAGCCAGCAGGCAGAAGAGGTTTCACTTACCCTGAAGGGTGTGAACAAGCTCGATGCGCCGGTTTATCTCTATGATGCTGCATCGGCAAACTTTACAGAAGTTCATGATGGCGAGGCTGTGAAGGTGAAGGCGGGTGACCACGGAAGATACTTCCTCACCCAGACCCGTACCTCAACCGGCATCGACCGCATGGAGGCTGAAGAGCAGAGCGCACCGGTGAAGGTTTACTCACCAGCTGCAGGCATGATTGTTGTTTCCGCCTTGGGTGGTGAGAAGCTCGACAGGGTTCAGGTATTTACATTGGATGGCAAGATGGTTCACAGTTATCAGTTGCCTGCCAAGCAGAGAATGATTCTCCGTGTTCCATCCGGCATTTACATCGTGAAGGCATCTACCCAGTCCTGTGCTCAGGCTAAGGGTCAGAAGATTTCAGTAAGATAGTATATTCTAGTTTTTAAATATCAATACTTATTTTTTGATAATCCTTTTATACCCATATTATCTGATACCTTACTATATATAGGGGCATCTTTGTTTCTTTGGTAGAGACGAAGGTGTCCCTATCATTTTTGTTATTTTTTTTAACACGCATAATTTGCTAGTTTCCAACAATTATCTTATATTTGCAAAGAGTTTCTGTGTCTCTTATGTAGAGATTCAGATGAACAACATCAAAAAACGAACTTGATTCGCATGATGAAAGAGACAAATATACACTTACAGGTTACGTCCACTATTGCAGGGGACGACGGCGAAGCCGTGGCAAAAAGTGAAGAAAACGCTAAGAAAAAGGTTCCGGAAAAGCCTAATGAAGGGCTTGAAAAACCAGCTGATGCAGGATGGTATGTGGCTGTAGTGAGAGTGAATTGTGAAACGAGAATAGCTGATTCTATACGAATCAATCTTAATTACAATCATGTCTGGTTTGATTACTGGATTCCCAAGGTAAAAGTAGTTTATCTCGACAAGCGTTCCAATAAGCGAAGAGTGAAAGAAAAGCTGTTTCTTTCTACCTTCATCTTTTGCAATGTCTCTCAGAGACAACTTGATAAAATCCGCTTCCGTTCGGATGTGTATAAGATGCTGACGATGCCAGGTCAAAGGAAAATATACCAGATTCCCGACCAGGTTATTGCCAACTATCGATATTTTGTTGAGAATGACGAAGAGCCTGTCACTGCTGCCCCTGTTCCTTTGAAGAAAGGTATCAAAGTGCGAGTGACAGCAGGTAGCATGAAAGGTGTGGAAGCATACGTACAGAGCTATAATGGCAAGAAAGCCGTCATCGGCAGCGAAATCAAGTATATCAGTGGTGCAACGCTTACGATAAGTAGAAATTTACTCGAAGTCGTTGAAGAAGATTAAGTTGTAGAATGATCTTGTTGCATAAAAATGGAACCGTTGGTATACATTCACGGAAAACCTTATTTTTGCACTTAAAAAAGGAGATACAATTATGAATACAGCTACATATACATTAGATGTCCCTGCAACCGATATTTCTCTTTTCAAATCATTGATTAAGAAATTCGGGTGGGTTGCCAAAAAGCAAAAAGCCCCTAAGGCTTGTAGATTAGACAAGGCATTAGAAGCAGCAAAGAACGAAAAACTCTTTGCTACTAATGATTTGGATGAATTAATGAAGAGTCTTGCTTTAACTGATACAGGTACACATAGTGACATTTTTGGCTGTTAGCCCACTAATATGAGTTATCTGAGTAAAATGTTATAGTAAGTTATAGCAAAGCGGTCCCATCCCGCACACCATGGCGAGGGCTTTGATGCCCCGCCAACCTTAGAGCGTAGCGGTTCCGAGCACCGGAGGGCGGTTACATCCCTAATCCCTATGGTAGGGATTTAGGGCTTGGGTATAGGGTAAGGACCCCCTCTTCGCCAGAGGGGGACAGGGGAGTCGAAACAAAACTTAAGTTATGACCATAGAAGAAAAAAAAGCAGATTTTATGCGTCGCTTCAAGGCTTCTAGGGAGCGGAAGGCAGAATACATAGCACAAATGGAAAAGCGAATGCGTGATGACTATCGCCGCAGAACCGGTAAGGAAGCAGAATCATTTTGTGTATTGTGATGTTTAGCCATAAGCCAAGTATAGGTTAATAAATGCATTTTTTCTCTTAATTCCTTGGTGATTACGAAAGAAAGTCGTAAATTTGCAGACAAAGATTAAAATAAAGGAGAATGTATTATGTTGATAAATAATGTATCACAAGATAGAACCATTCCTTATTGGGATGAAATCAGGAATTTAAGCATTGAGGATAAATATTCCTTGATAGCTAAAATTGAGTCTTCTTTGGGCGATGTTGATATAAGTGAGTCGACTAATTCGATTCATGGGATACCACGTGAGGTGATGATTGCGGCTGCAGAATATGCTCTGAAGGAAAATAGAGCAGGTCGCTGCATTCCAAATTCGCAAGTTGAGTCTTATATTAAAGCAAAAAGAGGATAATTGTAATTATGGGATAGTTCATGTCAAGCGGTCTCCGCAAGCCGTAACTTCCATGATCAAACGCTTTTTAGAAGAATATGACAAATAGGTAAGTCTTCAGAAAATTGATGCTGTCAGCAACTGTTCGGAAATTCCGAACAGTTAGTAAAGAAGGCAATCGTATGATTACACGTAATATGGATTACTCCGCCATAACCCTGATGGGTACCTCTCCAGAGGTAATCCTCTCAAAAGTAGAATAAAGATAACATCCCCATTCGAGTGACGACCAGTGCAGAGCGATACTGCAATGAGGAACCAAATATAAAATCATGAAATCCTTTTATCAATCAAACCAGGAGCAACCTTTTTCTTAGGTAGCTCCCAGACCCTCGTCTATCATAAAGACAGCTGCTCTCCCTTATCACCCATCAGTAGCCGATGGCATTGTCAAGTTAACAGAGAAGAGCCTCAAGCTCTACACCGAGATTTCCAAGAACTGCCCCCTGAAACTCAGGAAAGACCGTCTTGTGGCAGAATGGGGTGAAGAAACAAAATAGGTTGATATCTTATAAATTGGTTGCGTAATGAAGATTTTCTCTTAATTCCTTGGTATTTACGGAAGAAAGTCGTATATTTGCAGCCGAAAAGATATAAAATAATAGGAGATAGGAATTATGATTAACGATAGAAAAGAAGCCATATTGTTTATTGCAAACAAACAACATGGTAGCAAAAAAGAATTGATCGGCGAGATTGGAGAAAAATTCTTCAATCAATTCTGTCGTATGGGCTTTATCAAGAAAGGCATTACAAAAGATAAGTTGGAACAAGTAAACTCTACTTGGCAAATAACCAAGCTTGGCAAGGAGCAGGAAAAATTCTATCGTGAGCCAACTCGTTTGGAACGACTAGATGGACAATGCTTTTATGCTTTAGGGGTATAAATGATGAAAGGTTATTGCGTTTTTTGGATTCCATCCATATATCATGTGGCACCAGTTCCCTTGTCAGAGAATACCTTTTTAGAAAAAGAAGATATTTCTGATGAAGTAGGATGCCAGTGCCATTTGTCATTGAAGTTAGATTCACAAGAAAACATTATCGTGATTCTCTCCTTGCATGGAATTGATGTAGAATTTTCTTTGATGCATAAGGGGGCTAACGATAATGGCTTTATCCTCTATTCATTTGATGTGTCTGTTGCTGATACTGAATTGCTAATTAAGGCTTTGACAAACCCCATATATCATTATGTCAAGGGATTTTATCATGAACATAAGAATCATACGGATGACTGTGATTCCATTCTTGATGCTTATGTATGTACGGAGGAAAGCGACTCTCAGATTTCTTCTCCAGACAACAAACCTTTAATATTTTATTTGCGCCAATATGAAAAACGATTCCGAGACTTTACTGAACAATTGGAATTTGATGCATCCTATCTTATGAGTATCTTGGATTCACCAGATTATCGTGATGTCTTGTACAAGGAAAAGTTTGAAAGTTTTGATGCAAGATGTATAGATATCTTAGGGGAGGTTGTCTATTATCGTGCTTTATTGTATTCTCATAACAATGTTTCTTATCACAAAGCTCTTGGTGATAACCATACGCTACAGGCATGTGCATTTAATACAGACAATGCTATAAATAATATAAAGGTGATAAAGGAGCGCGTGGAAAATGTCTTTCAGGGCAGACGAGCTAATGCTACATTAGTTCATATCAAGATGGCTAATGACATGCTTGTTGCAGGAGATAAAATCTCGAAGTTAAGTGTTCGCTTGGGATGGCTTGGTGCTATTTTGGGAGTGCTAAGCTTATTACTTGGTATCATTTCTATATTATAAATGCTCAACTTCTTGAAGTCTTCTGTTCATATCAAGGCAAAGAGAGGATGGAAGTAGTTTGAAATCCGTGAAATCCGTGAGATCCGTGTGCGACTAAGAAATAATATTGAGTGTTTATTTTTGAACACGAATCTCTTGAATCTCTCGAATCTTTAGAGACTAAGCAACATATTCGTGTAATTCGTGCAATTCGTGTTCAGTAAAATCAATGCGTAATTCGCGTGCAGAGAAATATCTATTGCTGCGAAGCTTAGTGAGAACCGTTGCTGCAACGAGAGTATCTGTGCAAATCCGTGAATTGAAAATCGGCGGCCGAAGGGAGATTTGTCCACCGGACCCACTGACCAGCGGGAAGTAAAGCCAAATCTGTGGGAGATTAGAGCAAGGATCAAAAACTCCTCCAAAAATTTGGTAGTTTCACAGAAAACCCTTATCTTTGCTGCGAATTAAATATAGAAGTTATGGCACAGTTAACATTACAGATAGATAGTCCATCTTTGTTGGAGCAATTAAAGAATGTCCTCTCTCTTATGAGAGGCGTTAAAATAGTTTCAGACTCCTCTGTTTCAAGAAGTGCTGCTTTGGAAGATGTTCCAAACGCAGAAACTTTGGCAGCAATGAAAGAGGCTGAGAGTGGTCATGATGCGGGAGTAGTTCGAGTAGATAGCTTAGAAAGTTTCATGGCATCAATGGAGGAATAGGGTTTATGAAAGAAATTCGAAAGACCTCGCAGTTCAAGAAAGATTATAAGCGTTTTAAGAATGATAAAGAATTTGTAGAAACGCTTATGGGGATAGTTAAGCTTTTGGCAGAAGGCAATCAGATACCGGAAGAATATAATCCTCATTCTTTGAAAGGCAACTGGAAGAACTATATGGAATGCCATATAGAAAATGATACACTTTTGATTTGGTTTGATAAGAACAATAATGCAATAGAATTAGTTCGTTTAGGTTCGCATTCTGAATTATTTGGTAAAGGACGTAAGCGCTGATCTCCATAACAGTCAGGCGGTCCCATCCCGCACAACATGGCGAAGACCGCTTTGGTCCGCCAACCTTATAGCGTAGCGGTTCTGAGCACCGGAGGGCGGTTACATCCTTCCTTTCTGAGAAGGGAAGGCTTGGTTAGAATGTGGAGCTCCCTTTGGAAAGGGAGACGGAGGGATTCGAAAAAAATACCTTCTTTAATGGGAAAAAGCGATGCCAATGAGTGCAATGAAAGCTCGCTTTCAAATTGCCGAGTGCAGCTCGCTTTATCAACAAGGAAGGACGGGATGATTTGCATGCAAAGCTATTTTGACAATCATGTGATGTAATCAGAATGAATACAACGAACAAAGGGGAACGACCAAAGACTGGTTGTTCCCCTTTGTTCGTTTAGAGGCAATTGTATCAGGTGTATCTGTCATCTCTGATTTTCCCATCAATTATCGGCTTGCGGTATTCCTGCAAGGTGCGGCGACTGAGCTTTAAGTGCGCGGAGAGTTCCTGTGGACAGACAAAGCCACCGCAAATGACATATATAATAAAGTAGATGATGCCAACGCCATGATTCTGGCTGCCCTATAAGCTGCAAAAAAGAATAAAAAGAGGGATTTTGTAAAATGAACCAAAATGAACCATTTTTCCTGAATCTTTACATGAGAGATACAGAAAAACCGAAAACTTTCGTTCAATCAACGACTTAGGAAATTATGTACGAAAAGAATAGTAAAATAATGTTGATTTTCGTAGAATGATATTAATTTTTTAACACGCATAATTTGCTAGTTTCCAACAATTTTCGTATTTTTGCAAAGAGATTCTGTGTCTCTTATATCGAGATTCAGATGAACGTCATCAAAAAACGAACTTGATTCGCATGATGAAAGAGACAAATATACACTCACAGGTTACGTCCACTATTGCAGGGGACGACGGCGAAGCCATGGCAAAAAGTGAAGGATATGTAGCTGAAAATGGTTTTGTAGCAACAGATCCGACGCACTTTGGAAAGACGTATCATGATAAACTCCTTTAGCTAGCAAGGCCAGCCAAAAGGAGTTATAAGAGTTAATCAAGGCGGTGACGAGCAGCCCAGCTTCCAGCATCCAGACACGGACACTCCTTTGGAGTAGTCCCAGGCAAGTCCCGATGGCCCACAATCTTCGCTTTCGGAAAGAGAATCTTCAGATTCCTGAAAAGATCAATGAGTCTCGTTTCCTGCTCAGTTGTCATGGTGTTGCAAGGCTTGCCTTGCTCATCGAGCCCTCCCTCATAGCAGATGCCGATAGAGCATCTATTATAAGGTCGGGCATGAGCCCCCACCTCCAGCAGCTTACGATGCTGCGTCATCGTTCCATCCTTACGGATGTAGAAATGATAGCCGATGTCATAAAACCCACGAGCCTTATGGTCACGGCGCAGCTGTTCCACACTATAGTCCTGATTGCATCGGCTAGCCGAGCAATGCAGTACCAGAAATCTCACAGAGTCGGCAGACATCATGTTCTTGCCGTCTTCAACTCCGGCGAGGAGTCTACGCTCTGAGCGCACCTTCTCCCCACCAATAATCATTGGAAATAAATCACTAGTCATTTTAATATATAACATTCAACATATAACATTTAACATTCAACACTCAACACTTAACATTGCTATAAGGCACTCGCGCACGAGCTTACTCCCAGTGCCGTGAGAGCAGCAATCAGCGCCTGTACGATGGCATTCACGATTTGAGTCCAGGAAATCTTGTTTGGATTTGATTCAGAGTTAGAACGAAACATTTTCATAATCAATAAAATTTAAATGAAACAATAAGTTATCAGAGTTTAGCAGTGCCTCCCTTTCAGAGAGGTAAGGCACTGCCAGAGTTGGAGACTATTCCAATCCGTCACCATTGTCGGAACCAGTTCCGCCAGCCTCGGTGCCAGTGTTGGAGTCGGTTCCGGCCCCCGGGGTAGTAGCACCACCATCGTCAGATGGAGTTGAAGAGTTATCTTCATCCTTCTCATCCTCTCCATACTTCACGAGTGTCACCTTGCCAGGAAGCAACGAGTAGATACGGTTGCCGTTCAGAAGTGTGAATGAAGGACGGAAGGCTGGCACGAGAGCCTTTACCAATTTGGCATTGGCTTTCTTCTCATCACTCACGGCTTTGCCGTTAAGGAAGCGGATGTAGAGCTTGCCGAAACCGAGCAACTCGATGTCGTAACCCTTCTTCAGGTTCTCCTTCACGTAGTAGGCGTAGCGGTCGAGTACCGCCTTTACGTCACCCGGTGTAGCAGTTGACTCTTCCGAGATTTGCTTAGCTACCTCCTCGGTAGTCAAGATACCATAACTGTAAGGTCTTACTGTGTAAACAGTTTCGCCTTTGTGGTCACCCATGTTGATGACCTTCTTAGTGACTTTGTAACTTTTACTCATAATCGTTAAAGTTTAAATTGTTAATAAATAAGTTGTTGTCATTGATTGACGATGCAAAGGTACTGCTTTGCGGATGCCTCTTGTCCGTTTTGGTAATACTCTATCCTTTTGAGGGCATCAGTGTCACTTTCGGTTCATTTCTTGTCAAATGTCAATGGCGAACTTCTCGCATATTAACTTGACTGCTGCAGGAGGAAGAAGTTTCGACTCGCGGGTAACCCCCATGTCGTCTAACTCTGATTGACAACTGTTCATCCATCTTCTCAATGTCTTGGACGAAATACCTGCATAGGCAGCTAACTCGAATTTATACATAGCTTTCATGACTTAAACATTAATTATATATGTTATACATATCAGATATAGCTTTTGATGCATCGTTTGCTTTCTGAATTCGATGCAAAGATATAACAAAAAGTAGGCATAAAAAAAGGCATTCATTAGCGTTTACTGCACGTTTGTTTTTATTTACTGCCCATTCACAAAAGATATTTATTATGGAAGAAAAAGCTACAATTACATTCAATATTAGTGGTGGTAACAATCAGATTCTCCCCAATGCTACCCAAGCTGTGCAAAACTTCTACGGAAGCGAGTTTTCTGAGAATGCTTGTGATAAGGAGAGTGATAAACATTGCTCTTTATCATCGGCTGAGGTTCAAAAATTGCATGTGTATATAAAAGATATGTCTGTGTTGGCAGACTATGTATCTCGATTGGGACAGTGTAAGACTGCCAAAGAAATAGGCTTGGTAGTAGTTGATATGATTCTTGATGAACATGTTAGCGTAGACCAAGATTTGGCCGCAAAGGCTGTGTTTATTGAAATATTGAAGGATTTGTCTCCAAACTTAGATAAAGGTGGGACAACCAACAATATACGTCAGCGCATACAAGATGCGTGGTCTAAGAGACCTAATAAGAAAAACTAAAAAAGGAAAAATATGATGTCAGACGGAGAAAAGACAATAGGAGTAAGTGGTGGCAATAATCAAATTTTGCCCAATGCGGATACTGCTATTCAGCACATTTATGTAGGCGATGATGCGGTTGCGCAAGCCCTTAATGCCCAAATTACGCCTGTTGCGAATAGTTCTGTAGACGCTCGTCTGTTAACGATGAATAGCTTTAGCTTTTCATTGCCAGAGAACCCTATGCATGAAATTATTCGCAAAACAGAAATAGCTTTTGCGGAAAAGCGGTTGAAGGAGCATAATATCCTTTGTCTTACAGGTGAGGAAGGTGTAGGCTTGACCACATTGCTGGCACAGTTTGCGCGTACCCATTCTGAAAATTGTGTCAGTTATTTCTATGATGGCTTCGAGAGAATACGTTTGGAGCCAGAAATCATGGAGAAGAGTATCGTAGAGCAGTTGAGCTGGTTTGTCAATGGTGTCAACTATAATAAGATACCTTATTGTAAGATAGCAGACATATATAGTAATGTGATACGGAAGCTTAAGCAAATAGACAAGCCTTTGTATTTCGTCTTTGATGGATTTGACAAGGTTCCAGCCGAAAACTTTGATGGTATAAAGCGCATCTTGGGCAATCTTCTTTGGGCTAAGGCACGTTTTATATTTACAGGCAACCCCACGAATATTTTGAATTTCTTCTCCAAGAATGCTTCGCTAAAATACTATCATAATGAGGTTATGTGCTTTGGAGAAGCTGATGTAAAAGAATACTTTCGCAGTTTTAAGGCTGGCTTAGACGAATTGCATTTAGTAAAGCTCTATGAGATAACTAGAGGCAATGCTCATCGAATGGCTGTAATCAGCCAAAAGTTTATGAGCGAAGATCAGTTTGAACATTTGATGACATCGGGTATTACAGGTGAATCGGATTTGTATGATGAGGATTTGCGTAAAATCATTCATACAGAGGGGAGTTTTGTAAAAGAGCTCTTCGCATTGTTTACATACGCCGAATTTCCTCTTACGTTGTCTATGATTTCCTGTGTGTTTGGCAAGAAGGAGGAGGATATCATGACAACCATAAATGAGTACTCTGCTTTTATTGTCAAAAAAAGTGAGATCTGTAAACTTAAGTCTGAGGGATTCCGTAAATATCTAAATGAGCGACTGGTTGACTTTAGACAATCTGTTGAGTTGAAATTGATTAAAGTCCTGGAAAATGGCGATAATTCGATGAAATATAGTAGCTATATCCCAGCTATCTATAAGTCGTTGAATCAAACCGACAAGCTTATCAATTATTTGAATTCAGACAACATACATCGTATTTTTGTGAATAGGCAATCACAGGCTGCTTTGAATTTGCAATGTGACTATGGTTATGCGGCATGTCGGGATGTGGAAGAAAAATATATGTCCAATATCTTTCAGTTTGCCTTGACCAAGTCCACCTCCCGTGAGATAGAAAACAATGAATTGTGGGACAATGAGATAGAGGCTCTGTTGGCTGTTGATAAATTCGAGCAGGCTCTCGTTTTAGCGCAAAACATATATTTGCTGGAGGAACGTCTCAAGGCTTTTCTTTTGATAGCGCGGAAGAAGAAGGAAATGAAAGCTTCTGATTATGATGTAGTTAATGAAAATATCCATCAGCTCATCAAGCTAATAGATTTTGAGAATATTCCAAACAAGGGTATAGAGTTGGCTAAGTTATTGATGCCTTTTGACTATGAGGCAGCGGTAAAAATCATTGATGATATATCCAAGAAATACAATACGTCTTTCAATAGCGACCATATCTATACATTGCTTTCGCTTTCTGCCAATGAGGATAAAGATAGTGACATGAGTTGCAATTTCGATTTGGTCAGTTCTAAGATTCAAGATGATACGATGCGCTCTTTTGCCAAGGCCGCCAAGAGTCTTTTTGCAAATGATAGCGTAGAGTATGTCTTGCGGGAATTGGACAAGTTGCCAAAAGACTCACAGAAGTTGCATTTGCTTATGTTTTGGTTACCTGAACACAAGAATGCCAAAAATGTGGGTAAGGCGGTTCTCGTTGCCTTAAAGCTGATTATGGCAGAGTCTAATGTGGAAATGCCAAAGGCAAAGGTGCTGAATTCTTTTTGTGAGTCTATTAAATTCATGGATGAAGACAGTGCTCGCAAGGCTATGGTTTATTTGGACTCCATGAAAGAGAGCATTAAGTTTCCTACATTTGATTATGTGGATTTGAAACTCACCATCATAGGGGCTATCAAGGGTGTTTTGCCACAGGATAGTTTGAAACTCTTGGAAGATTTATATCTATATATCGATGAACTTCAAGATGCTTCTGTGAGGTTGACTTGCTTGTCTAAGTTGCTAGGTAGATTTGAATACTTAGGTAATAAGAGAAAGCTTGAGGTTGAGATGCTGTCTACTGTCGATTTGACTCATAGTATTCGTAAGGGGTTTAAGGATTTGTTGAGACAAACAGCCTACCATAACAAAGTGGTGGAAGGTCCGATAAAGGCATTGGTGTGCAATTATAGGAGCTTGGTGGATGAGATGATAGCAGAGATGAACACTTCTGTCAATAAGAGCCGGGCTTATTCTTATGCAGCAAAGCAGTATCTGAAACAGGAAGATGAAACATGCGTTAAACTACAAGTGTTTTTCAATTTCCTGTCAAAGACCCAATGTCTTTATGACAGGATGCGACCTCTAGAGACCTTGGCGTCAAAGTTGCTTTATACAGAGAAAATAGTAGGTAATAAGCATTTGGAGGCAGTCAAGAATAATTTCTCTTACTACAAGGAAATTGAGAATCCAGCCAATAAGGCGGTATCCCTTATGTGTATTTATATTTGGGTGAAGAAAAACTTTACAGATGATGAATTTGCTGGCGAGATAAGGTCTTTGATGTTGGAAAGCTGGAACTCCATTGATATTTTGGCAAGCAAAATAGGTGCCGGGTTCTTTATGGCAAAGAATTTGTCAAAGGTGTCTATGGATGAAGCTTGTGAAATGATAGATCAGTGCGAAAGCCTGAAGGAGAGGTCGATGCTGGCTTCATCTTCTAGCATCGAAGCGTACAGGCAGAGTCTTGACTTATATGCCATCTCTCTTTCATATCTTATTCGTGCGAAACTATGTGATACAGTCTGCCTGAAGACATTTGCGTCAGATATAAAACCCATAGTTTCCCCTTGCGAGGAAATTGGATTGTGGGGAAATATCGCTCTGGAATACTATGTCCAAAACGATGAGCAGATGTTTCACATGATCTGCAATCAGCATTTTCCTGCAAGTTATGACTGTTTTTCCGTTCAAGTACAGAAAAGTGTTATATACCAAAATTCTCCTGCTCTTTTCCTTTGGTCGCAAGAGGCATTCTTCAAATTACTGGCTAATTACGACGATGAAATTTTTGTCAATGAATGTATTCGACGTGCAGCCCAGTTTGTGATATGCAAGAATATATTCTTGATGTCGTCCGATCTGGAGTACAAGGACTATAAATTGTCTTTTATTGAATACACAAGGCTGTTGGCTCTTTTGGAGCATTCTACAGACGAATACACTTTCTATCATGTAGTGAATATCATAGGCAAAAGTTTGAAGGTGACGAATGTGGATGATCCATTGAGCATTGATCAGAAAGAACTGGTTATCGGAGATGCACAACGAATTGTGGAGCAAAAGTTGCCTACCCAGTCTGGTATCCAACATGATGGATACAAATTGATATGCTTGGCTGCTTTAGACAATGCCAGGAAGACATATACCTCTAAAGACAAAGGATTATGGATAGATAAGATTTCCTCAATAAAAAATAAGGCAGACGAGGCTTTCTTGTATTTTTCAATAGCTCCTTTTTTCTCAAAACAGAGTGACATGAAAGAGTTTTTTGAGAAGGGAATTTCTTTATCCGAGTCGTTATCTTCCATTTATGACAAGGAAAAACGGTTGGATATGAGTATTAGCGAATGTATGGAAAACAAACTGGGTTCCTTAGTGCCTGAGATTGCTAACAGTGCCATGCAAAGTCTGCGGATCAATGGCAGTCTGCAAGACCACAAGGATTTGGTTGACATGGTTTACCAGCATAAGCCTGAGTTGGCAGAACAGTTGGTGAAAAGCTTAGACCAAGACCCAGCTCGTCTTTGCTATAAGAACAAGCTCTTGCAACATATTCATTCCATGAACAAGATTTCCAAGGCAACCAAAAAAATGGATACGATTTCTTCTCTAAACAAAGAGGAACAGATTCGCTTTTTCAATAAACAGTTGGAACAGTTGCTTTTAGGTAAAGGTCAAGTACTGTCTGTTCAGAAAGTGTTCTCCTTAGCTATTCAGCACATCTTCCAAACCAATGTCAGTGAAGCCAAGGCTGCTATCATCTATTTGATGGAAACGGTTTACAAGAAGCAGGTGCTGTCTTCCAACCAAAAGGAACTTATGCTTAATATACATCAAACCATTCGTTCTAATTTCAAGATAGCTTTGTCTCTTGGGGCAAGAACAAAGGAACGACTTATGCAGATTGATAAAATTATCTGTGAGAATCCTGTGAGGGCAGCTAAGGCTGCAAATTGCATAGAGTTGCTTATGCAATGGTATCAGCGCTTGTTCTACAATACTTTGTATATATTGGATGTGCAGTTACAACCTGAGGATTTGGAATACATAAAACTTCTCTCAAATATTAATAGCGACTTGAAAATCTGCATTCTGGTAAATAAGAGTGTTTCTCGTCCTGCCGACTATAAGGACAAATGGAAAGAGATAAGCTCTGGTATTATGGAACCAGTACAGATTTCATTGTTGTCTTATAAAAATGATGAAAATGAAATGCCTTCGAAGAAAGGTTGTTGGATTTGTAATGATGTCGATGAGGATTTGTATGAAGGTAGAGCGCTTGATTCTGTTAAGGATGTTCCTGAGGAAATGAAACCTTCTGAAATCCAGAAAAATATCATGTTTTATAATAAATATGTATATAATGGAGCAAGGAGGTTGGAAGGCAAAGAGGTTCAAGTAGAAACTTTCATGTTGGAATAAGCAAAACTTTTGACATAATTTTGTTAAAGTGCCTTTGAATTCTGCGTATTTTTCGAGAAAAAGATTTTCTTTGGAAATATTCGAATAATGCGGTGCGTTTACAACACATTGTAATTTAGAGAGTTATGATATTCTTGGCAATGAGACAATTTTACCGATTTCTATAGTCGTACGACTAAGTACCTTATAGTCGTACGACCGCAGCTCTGAAGTTGTACGACTATAGCTAGTATAGTCGTACAATAACAAGTTTATAGTCGTACGACCATGTAATTTGAAGCTTAGTTACAGCTTCATTTATTGCTGATAAAGGGCAGAATATTCATCAGACAACATTCTATTTGAAAGAAATCTCAGGTAGGATATTTAAGTAAATTTCTGAAACAAAATGAATATAATCAAAACAGAAATATCAGAATAATATAAACTTTAAAATTAACCAATACAATGAAAGTATATTATTTAAATAGAGAACGATTCTCGAAAGGTGATACTAAGATTGCTTTTGAATTCGCAAAAAAGTTAATTCTAAAGAATCCTAATTTGAAGATTCTAACATTCTTAGTTTATCAACAAAGACAATATGAGGCTTTTTTGTCAGAAATGGGTTTTACAAAACAGCATTATAAAAATCATGGGTTTGTTGCCAAAAACGGAGTTCGCATTCAAATACATACAATAAAAACGTATGATCCTGATTATCAATTTGTAGGTTCCCCTCAACACGAAGTATTAATAGCAGTGGGTGTTCCTCCAAAAGAGTTAGAAAAATATGAGGATAAATCTGATATTTATGCGTGTATTGTGATACCTTGGCTCTTGGATGAAAATGTAAGTTTTTTGAATCTCCATGAGGCAATAAATATAGAAACAAACGAGTCGGTAGCTACTAATTATAACATAGACCAGAGAGTGGTTAATGCGATTAATTGGTTGAAAGCAACTTCTTATCCAAATGAAGGATATCATCATCCGAATGACGAAAAGAGATTACAAGAAATGTCAAATGCATTGGCTCATTATAGTGTCCCTTTGGATTATGATTCGGTAATTTATTGTGGAATGCATAATGGATTGTTACCTTCAGCATCAAGGCAAACTGCTAATGCTTTTGTTAAAGCGCAACAACGCAAGTTCCCAGTAAAGGGTGAGCAAAATTATCCTTTTTATAAGAGGATGATGGAAACAAAAGAACATTAGTATTACAATTAAAGATATCAATATAAACATTACCACATGAGACTACGAAAGATAAAAATACAAAACTTCCGCAAACTGAATGATGTCGAGATAAATTTAGGTGATGCGACATTCCTTATTGGTGCTAACAATGCAGGAAAATCAAGCACACTGGATGTCATCGAATATTTGGTTACGGATAAGAAACTTGATAATAGTTGCCGTTCTAGATATTTGGAGGATGGTGAGGAGTTGACCAAAACGGAGGATGTTATTATCGAAGGCTGTTTTGATAATGTAGATGCCACAATTGTAAATCAGCGTGGTTTCAATTCTTCTCGACTTAATAGCTATCTGGATGAGAACGGTAATGAAAAATATTCTTTCAACTATCGTGTGCGTCTTACTGCTGATGGCAAGAACCATCGTGAAATCCAAATGCACCAGCAAAAGTTGAAGGATGAGTTCGTGGATTGTAAGAAGTGGCAAGATTTCATAGATAAAGGTGTAGATACTGATGTCTTTTCTGAAGTTGGAGATTTGAACCATACATTATTGGCAAAGGAAAGAAATAATTTGGAAGACAACTATCCAATGTTGTTTGAAGTAGAGGAAAGCAACGGGTGGTTTGAGAATCCTGGTGGTATTCCAGGAAATGTTCTTTCCAAACTTCCTCGTTTTTTGAAAATCAAGGCTGATGTCCTTGCCGAGGAGATGGAAGCTTCTAAGTCTGGAACCTTGCATGATTTGCTTTCGTATATGTTTGATGATGTTCGTAAGGGTTCCGATCATTATAAGAAGGCTGTAGAAGAGTTGCAAGAATTAAGTAGGGAGATGGATCCTACTGATGAACATGGTGCGTTCGGTCAGTTAATGAGAGATCTGAATAAGACAGTTGATGATGTATTTCCTAAGGCAACCATTAATATTGATACAGATCTTACTAAGGCAGAATCATTAAAACCTATTTTTGGAGTAACGATTAGTAGTAATGTTACAACTGATGTTTTACACCAAGGAACAGGACTTATTCGTTCAGCTGTTTTTGCTCTTCTCCGTTTTGATAAACAACGCAGAGAGCAATTTTCAGAAACTGACGAGCGAGGACTTATTATTGGTTTCGAAGAACCGGAATTGTTCTTGCATCCTAATGCTGCAGAAAATATGCGTAGGGTAATCTATGAATTGGCCGATTCTAATAGCCAAATTATAGCAACAACTCATTCTCCTTACATGATAGACTTGTCTCAAAAGCCCAAGCAAGTACTGAACAGTTATACATTGGGTACTAATGATTTTACGCATGTAGTAGCGTTTAACCTTTCTGATGCCTTTCAAGAAATCCAAGAAGATGACAAAGTACGAGTCAAGATGATTCAGAAGATAGATGATTATGTGGCACGGGTGTTCTTTGCTCAAAAGGTAATCATTGTTGAAGGTGATACTGAGGATATAGTTTTTAAGCGTACCATAGAAGTGATGCCTGAGGAAGTTAAAAAGGTAGTTAGTTCAGATTATCAAATTATCAAAGCCACAGGAAAAGCGACGATGATTTCATTCATCAGATATTTAAAGGCATTACATGTGAATTTATTTGTTGTTCATGATGAAGATAGCGAAACTCCTGGTGCAGAGATTATGAATGCTCCGATTTTAGAGGCGTTAGGTAACGATTCTGCCAAAAGATTAATGATGCATAATTGTGTGGAAGATGAGCTTGGTTATCCAGCACCAAATAAAGATAAACCTTTCAAGGCTTATAAATATGTAAAGGAATGGAATTCCTGGAGTGATGTACCAATAAACTGGAAAAACAAGATGAGGATTGTCTTTTCTGATTTTGCTGAAAAATTATGAGTGAGGAACAATACAACGAATTGCTGAAAGCCTACACAAAGGAGGCTTTGGCAAGCATGATAAAGGCTGATATACGCAGTAGGTTTCCCGAGCCTTATGCAAGTATGTATTGCCAGCAGTTTGATAATTTCAAGAACGTTGCTGATTTCTTTGAATTTGCAGCCAAGTTAATGAGGAGATAATATCATATTTATAACTAGTCTTTGCTTTCTGCTGATTCATGCAAATAAGGCTTAAGATTAGGTATAGAAAGCATTGCCTCAAGGCGGTCCCAGCCGTAAGCGTCCAAAAACGGATTTGGTGATTTGAGAAAGATGATGTAACTTTGTCGCCAGTAATTTTAAACGTAAGTATAATGTACAGCGACAAAGACTTTCAGACATTCTGGTTCCGCTACAAGACGGAAGGGGAGCCACATGGAATTTCAATTAATTCCTTTTGTATTAACCAAGGTGTTCCATACAAGCAATTCTATGCGTGGTTCAAGAAGCATGCCAAGGATACTGTTATCCCTGTTGAAATAGAGGGAGCACCTACAGATGAAGAGACAGATGATGTTGAAGTCCCACCTCAGCCAGCATCCAAGCCAAAAGCAAAGAAGTCGAAGGGTGGCATACTCATTACCATCCAAACGACGGATGGTTTGTTTGTCAAGAAGGGTGGGCTTGACTATGCCGGCATGAAGGACTTAGTGTCTAGATTGGAGGGATTATGCTAAGGCTCTCAGGTCTTGACAACTTCTACTACTTACCCATGCTTCATGATATGAGGTACAAGGGGCCTCGTCTCTCTGAGATCATACGTAATATATATCATCGTGACCCTCTCAATGGTGACATCTATATCTATATGTCTCGTGATCGACGAACGATAAGGTTGTTTCAATATAAGCATCATGTCTATGACCTTCACGAACGTACTTTCAGCAATGAATATCGATTTAAGAAAGTTGTACTTCGAGAAGGAGTTCCTACCTATAAGATGGATTGGAAAACCGTGATGATAGTATTGGAATCGCCTGTTATAAAGCAGATTAGAGTGTAATTCGTATTTAAGCATAATTAACTAATAGTCAGATGGTTATGTGTTTTATAAATTTGCATAATTCAAATATTTTTTGTATCTTTGTACTAAAATACAAAGGTTATGGAATTAGACGAATTAGGCATAGATATAGAGGCACAAAACTGTCTCAATCAAATTCAGCAGGAGTCTTGGACTTCTGCTGACTATGACCCGTCCCAAGGTATGACAGGAGAAGAACTACATAACTTTTGTAAATTCTTGTATTCGCAGATTCAGTCCAAGGATGAAGAGATAAGCCGCCTTACTGCCAATATTAAAGAGTTGACGGATGAGGTTCGATTGTCTCGTCTTCAACAGCAAACATACAATGATGAAAACAAGGCGGTAAGTGCCAGCCATTCTCAAAAGTTGGATGTTGTGCTTCAGCAATTACAAGAAACCAGGCAAGAGCTTACTGATACAAAGAGAAAGCTGAAAACTGCTGAGACCCTGTTGGCAGATGCCAAAGAGAAGAATCGTCAGTTGGAAGCTGAACGAGAGAAGGATGCCAAGGAGCGTAAGGACTTGGAGAATGATATCGCTCTCCTTCGTTCTGATCTTTACAGTGGAACAAAGAGCCAGCAGTCAGGTCGTTCTGCGGAAGAGGTAGGAGCTAATGATGGCAGGGATGATTTCGATGGTACGGATGCATCTTTACCAGAGGCGAATCGTAAGGATGAAGTGTCCTCAGAGGCAAACTCTGATGGCGAGAAATCAGAGAAATCTCAATCCGGAGAGCCTAATAACTCTTCGGAAGACAGAGACTCTAGTAAAGGAACTCCGGGAACACCAACTCCTAAGACAATATATCATGGTCCTTCTCGTAAGGGTCGTACTTATAATAAGCATACAGTTGGTACGCCGATTATCCATAAGTGCGATTTGAGTCACTTGCCTGAAGGCGTAACTTATCATATCAAGAAGAATCCGAAGAAGGTACTTCATACAATAACTAAAGTAGAGGAACATTGGTTCGAGGAAGTTGTCTTGACTTATCCTGATGGTCATAAGGAAACGTATTTTATGCCTCAGGAGAATGATAAGGATGGCTACCTCTATGACGAGATTGTGCCTGGTACTCATGTAACATCAGACTTCTTGACGGAAGAAACATCGAATATGTATGACATGGCCTGTCCTGCTTATCGTGAGGTGAAAAACAGACTGTCCGAGATGGGATTGAAGACTCATCGCCAGAATCTGGCCAACTATGCGGATAAGGGCTATGAGATATTGAAGCTAGTGCTTCCGGCATTGAAGGACCGAGCCTTGGCTCCTGGTTCCAACGTAAACGTAGATGAGACATGGGAGCGATTCCAGACCCACTTCGGTCATCGTAAGACCTATATGTGGTGTTTGGTAAATCGCAAGGCCAACATCGTGATATTCTTCTATGAGGATACGGTAGACAAGTATGGCAATCAGAAGAGTGGTGGCCGTAACCGTGCTGTTTTGAAGGACTTCTTGGGTGACGCCAAGTTGAAGTCTCTTCAGAGTGATGGTTATATCTGCTACATGTATCTCGACGATGACTTAATAGACATAGAGCATCTATGTTGTCTTGCCCACGTTCGTGCCAAGCTAGAACGTGCGGAACGTATGGGTTGCAAAGAAGCTTCTTCACCTATGAGTAAGATTCGCAAACTTTATAAGCGTGAGGACTTGTATGTAGAAAAAGGTTATGATGCCGAAAAAATCAAGGAGATGCGCAATGATGAGTATACTCGAGGTATCGTAGATGAACTTCAGAATGAGATGTTCGACTTGATGGCGAACAAGATGGATAAGTTGCCTAAACTGATGCAGCAAGCACTTAACTATCTCCATAAGTTTTGGAAGCAAGTCTTTGCCTATCGAAATGATGGTGAATATTCCATAGATAACCTGGCAGCAGAACGAGCGATACGTCCCCAGACCATACAGCGCAAGGGCTCGTTGTTCTTTGGTAGTGTTCAGGGTGCATTGAGATCGGCAATGTACAATACCTTTATCCAGACTTGCAAGCAAGTTGGAGTCTCGTTCAGGCAATATTTCAAGGCTTTGCTCAAGGCCGTGAAATCTGGTAGAACGGACTACGAGAACCTGCTTCCAATGACAATCTGCTTGGATTAATGAATTTTTTAGTGAAAGAAAATTAAAAATGAGATTTGCGGACTTTGCAAAAAGCCCGCAAATAGGGGCGTTGTGACATTTTTGGACGCTTAC
>ERZ1023869.119-NODE-119-length-34039-cov-15.605226_pt1 | contig 34039 bp, 19 predicted proteins | sample MGYA00380390_ERZ1023869 | MGnify/ENA primary metagenome ERZ1023869 (study PRJEB33179, sample SAMN07449005) | human gut metagenome | biome: Human-gut; feature: Human associated habitat; material: Faeces | host: Homo sapiens | place: India: Bhopal | collected...
CAAGCACCAAACGCTACCTCTAATGGGGGCGACGCGTCTCGCGTCGGGAAAAGATGCAGCTATTATTTAGCAGAGTTCGCATTTTCCTCCGTTCTCCACCCCGACGCGGGACGCGTCGCCCCCATTAGTGCTTGCGTTTTCTTGCAGCGCGTTGAGGCCTTACCAGGCGGCAATGTCTCGTAAACCCATCGCTCCCCCGTCAACTAATCAATGGTTGCAAACACCGCAAAGTTACTCTTTTTGCCCCAAAATGCGGCAAAAAGACGCGGTAATTGCGGTTTTTGCACAAAAAAATGCGGTAAAAGTTTGCAGGTTAAGAGGAAATGCGTACTTTTGCACTCGCAATTCGGGGTGTAGCTCAGCCCGGTTAGAGTACGCGTCTGGGGGGCGTGTGGTCGCTGGTTCGAATCCAGTCACCCCGACTTTGAATTGTACGGCAGTCAGTTGTTCACGCAGCTGACTGCTTTTTTTGTGTCAAGGCGCCAAGCAAAGCGGCCTGCGGTGAATGCACTCACCGCAGGCCGCTTTGGCGTATGTCCCGCTGCCGCTAACTGCTGAAAAACAATGCACAGCTCTCATCATAGTGCAGGCCGCTTTGGCGTATGTCCCGCTGCCGCTAACTGCGCCTCGTAAACGGCTGCTGCGGATAAACCATCAGCACGTTGCGCGACGAAAAGTAACGCTCAATCTGGTCGGGCAGGCGGTCGAGGTAGTTGTGGAATGAGATGGTGCCGCGCCGCGCACACACAAACACCACCAGGTGGTCGGTGCGGGCGTTATGGGCCAGGGGCACGAGGTCGTTCCACGACCGGTACTCCGTGCCGAGCAAAGGCACCCCATTGTGCTTGCTGCCCACATAGTGCTCAACGGCCGTCAGCGTGTCGGCTGTAGAGTAGGCATTGATGCCACACGTAAGCTGGCGCGCAAGCAAGGCTATGCGGTCGAGCCAGCCCCCAAAGCCCTGTTCATATTCCGCCTTGGGCGGCACAAGCAACTGTATGCGCTGCATGGTGTTGAGCGGCATTGTGGCACGGAATATAAATATCTGACGGTCGATGGCACCAAGCAGGTCGGTGCTCAATTTGCCATAAAAGGTGTCAGACAGGCGCTCCTTTTGGTGCAGTCCGAGTACAAGGTCGCTCACCGCACGCTCCTTGATGGTGTGCGATATGCCGCTCGCCACATTCACCGACCAGCGTTGGTACGTTTGTATGCGCATGTTGGTGGCAGCAGCCAGCTTAACTGCGTGCTCAAGCTGCTCCTCGCCCGACTGGCGCGCCGAGGGATTGTTGTCGAGCACCACATTGAGCGCTATGATGGGCGCCACCGAGTGCGGTGTGCGCAACATGAGCGACAGGTCAACCAGCGCTTGCACCATCGAGGGGTTGTGCAGCGCCATGAGTATGCGGTCGGGAGCCTCGTCCGCCGGCCGGGCCACAACCGTAGTGGCAGTGGCGGCCGAGCGTTGCGCCACAGCCACCTTGCGCGCCGTGTTCTCGGTAATGAGCGAGCTTACCACACACGTCACCAGTATGAGCACCATGGCCCCGTTCAGCACATCATCGCCAAGCAGACGGCTGCCGTCGGGCAGTATTATCTTGTAACCCACAAGCACCACTGCCAGTGTGGCCGCAGCACGCGAGCCGGTAAGGCCAAACATCAGGCGGCGTTCGCCAAGGCTCATCTTAAAAGCCTTCTGTGTGACAAAACAGGCCAGCCACTTGCTGCCAAGCCCCACCGCCACCATGACGGCGGCCACCACTATGGCACCCTCGTGCTCAACCAGCGCACCAAGGTTGATGAGCATGCCCACACCTATCAAAAAGAAGGGTATGAACAAGGCATTGCCCACAAACTCAATGTGGCTCATCAAGGGCGACGAGGGCGGAATGAGCCTGTTGAGCACAAGGCCCACCAGGAAGGCACCCAATATGCCTTCCATGCCCACAAACTCCATCAGGCCCGCACCCAGAAACACCAGGCACAGCACAAACACATATTGCACCACGCTGTCGTCGTAGCGGCGGAAAAACCACCGCCCTATGCGCGGAAAGCCATATATGATTATGCCGCCAAGCGCCACCACCTTGACCAACAGCCACAGCCAGTAAAGCCCCGTCACGTGCTCCTTAAACACACCGCCCACCGCGGCAAGCACCAGCAGCGTGAGCGTGTCGGCCACTATGGTGCCACCCACCGCTATGCTCACACTGTCGAGCCGCGACAGGCCGTAGCGCAGCACAATGGGGTAGGCTATCAGCGTGTGCGAGGCATACATGGCGGCCATCAGCACCGCGGCGGCTGCACCATAGCCCAGCATCGAGTTGGCGGCATAACCAATGCCCATCGGTATGACAAAACTGAGCAAACCGAGCGTGGCGGCACGCCCCTTGATGCGCTGTACGTCCTGCAGGTTCATCTCGAGCGAGGCAAGGAACATGATGTAGTAAAGCCCCACCTTGCCAAACAGCTCAAAGCTGGTGTCGCGCTCAAGCACACCGAACCCGTGGGGGCCGATGAGCACGCCGGCAAATATCATGCCCACTATCGAGGGCACGCGCAACTTGTCGAGCAGCATGGGCGCAAAGAGTATGATGCCCAGCACAATGAGGAATATCCAGGTAGGGTCTGTTATCAAGGTCTGAAATTATTAGATTTGCCCAATAAAAGGCATAAAATATGTGTATGATGCTGCAAAGTTGCGAAAAAAACCGCCATTTACTGCCAACTGACGCGCACAAATAGGACGGACTGACCAAAAATAGCAAAAAATGTTGTACATTTGCACACATAACGTTGGCTGACGTTATGCAACCAATCATAAAACAGACAATTACAAAATGTAACATACCGCCCCGTTGTACTGGCTATGATGAAAGCAATAACCCCAATTGGGCGGCATAAAACACACTACAAGCAACATGAACGTAGCAATCGTTGGCGCAAGTGGCGCCGTAGGCCAAGAATTTCTGCGCGTGCTGGCCGAGCGCGATTTCCCTATCGACAATTTGCTGCTCTTCGGCTCAACCCGTAGCGCAGGCACCAAATACACCTTCCGCGGCAAGGAGTACACTGTCAAACTCCTGCAGCACAACGACGACTTTAAGGACGTTGACATTGCCTTTACATCAGCCGGTGCCGGCACCTCAAAGGAGTTTGCCGCCGACATCACCAAGTATGGCGCAGTAATGATTGACAACTCTTCGGCCTTCCGCATGGACGACGAAGTGCCCCTCGTTGTGCCTGAGTGCAATGCCAAGGACGCCCTCACACGTCCGCGCGGCATCATTGCCAACCCCAACTGCACCACTATCATGATGGTGGTGGCACTGCAGGCCATCGAGAACCTGAGCCACATCAAGCGTGTGCACGTGGCCTCATACCAAGCCGCGAGCGGTGCTGGCCAGGCTGCCATGGACGAACTGGTGGAGCAGTACCGCCAGGTGTTGGCCGGACAGCCCGTCACCGTCAACAAGTTTGCCTACCAGCTGGCCTTCAACGTCATTCCGCAAATCGACGTGTTCCAAGACAACGGTTACACCAAGGAGGAGATGAAGATGTACAACGAGACACGCAAAATCATGCACTCCGACGTGCTCACCTCAGCCACCTGTGTGCGTGTGCCCTCGCTCCGCTCTCACTCTGAGGCCATCTGGGTGGAGACAGAGCAACCCCTCGACATTGACACCGTAAAGCAGGCCATATCGGGTGGCGACGGCCTGGTGCTGATGGACAACCCCGAAAAGAAGGAGTACCCCATGCCCCTCTTCCTGGCCGGCAAGGACCCCGTATATGTAGGTCGTATCCGCAAGGATCTGGCCAACCCCAACGGCCTCACCCTTTGGCTCGTGAGCGACCAGATACGCAAGGGTGCCGCCCTCAACGCCGTACAGATTGCCGAATACCTCATCAAGGTGGGCGATGTAAAGTAACTTGCCCGTTACTATTCCCTTCTCAACTTCTCAACCAATCAACCCGTCAGTCCATAATTGTGCCAACGGGTTAACATAAGCGCCAACGCTCGCACTGCCACAGACGTAATGTCTGCCACAGTGCGAGCGTTGTTTTTTGTAGGTTCCAATGCACGTTTGGATAGTGCATTCATATCATCAAAGCAGTCCCTTGCTGCGATAGTAGCGGTTCACAGCGCGCTGTATCTTAGAGTACGAACTGCCGAGCTTGTCCTTGCGCTCCTGACCGTTGCCATAGTCTCCGTGTAGCACCTTTTGCACCTCTGCGTCCATATCTGTTGATGGTGCGGTAGCCTTGGTGGGTGAAGGTGTTGAGGGAGTTGAAGTTTCAGATTGGGCTGAAGGCGTTGCAGCATTTACTGCATCGTCTTGTGGTTGCACCTCGTTCGGTGCGCCTGCAGGCGCATTCTGGTCGCCACCTCCAAACTGTGTGCTGTCAGCGCGCTGAGTGCTGTCAGTTGGCGCAGTGGGCTGCTCGTCCATAACGGTGTCAACCACGGGCTCGTCCACAGGCTGACTGCTATTGCTGTTGCAGCCACGGAATGCGGCAAAGCCAATGGCTGCCACCACTGCGAGCCCCACAACTAACGACAGCACATGCTTGCCCTTGTTGCCGCCATTGCCAGTCTGTGTAGCATCGCCACCGCCTGCAGGGGCGGGCGTGGGCGCAGGCTGTGGGGTAGCAGGTGTTTCTGCTGATGGTGCAGGAGTAGCTGCAACCTCTTTCTCCAAATTGAAGGAGCGCTTCACGTGCTTTTCAAGGTTGAACTTGCGTGTACTCTTGCGTTTGCTCTTATCTTCTGTCATGAGTGTAAACTTTATTAAGTAAACAAATCAATGAGCGTTTGCAACCCACCTTCATGGCCCACGCCAACAGCCTCAAACTCCCATTCGCCCTCGTCGTTCAAAAAGAGTTTGGCTATCTCGGCCGCGTCCTCATCCGCAAATGCCTCGTTGAGCGCATAGCGGCACAGTTCCTCGCCAGTGTCGGTGTTGGTCAGTGTGATAGCGGCATCTTTCACGTCGCCAAAGGTCTCATTGCCATGAACAGTGGCCACAAATACGATCTCCTGTATCTTGGCGTCCACCTTGTCCAGGCAGATGTCTATGGTCTCACCGTCGCCGCCGCCGTCCACCTCGTCAATCGAGCCGAGCACCGAGCCATCGGCCGACATGGGGCGCACCGTGGCTATATAGTTGCGCTTGGCACCATGTTTGGCCTTGTCGTAGGGCTCTTGGCGGTTCTCTGAGTTGTAAAATACAAAGTCAGCGTCATTGTTTATCACACCCTCCTCGCCCAATAAAAAGGTTGATGAGTCAAGGTCGTGGTCGCCGTCCCACGACAAGTGTACTTGCAGGTTATTCAGGCCCGCGTCCTTGCTGAGCTTGAAGCGGTCGCCTTTGTTCAAATTAAAACGTGCCATGTGTTCCTCTGCGTTTTTAGGTTAAGCGTACATGTCTATCAAGGTCTGCATACCGCCAGTATAACCCTGGCCTACAGCCTCAAACTCCCATTCGCCGTCTTCGTTGCAAACAAGTTTGCCAGCCTCAACGGCAGTTTCTGATGAGAAATTCTCCTTCAAGTCGTAGCGGCAGAGTTCCTCGCCAGTTTCCTCATTGGTGATGACAATAGCCGGTTCACGTACCTGGCCAAACGTCACGTCATCGTTCGCAGTGTGATAAATTGTTACGCAGAAAATGATTTCCTGCACCTTGGGGTTCACTTTGTTCAGTATCACGTGCATGGTTTCGCCAGCGTCGTCGCCTTCTTCCTCATCGCCTTCGCCCAGATCGTCAGGCGAACCAAGCACCGAGCCGTCGGCAGACACTGGGATCGTTTCACCGCGCCAGTTCGCCTTTGAACCAAACTTTTCGCGGTTCCAAGGCTCGCTGCGATTGTCAGAGTTGTAAAAAACAAAGTCTGCATCGTCCATAATCACGCCATTGGCACCAAGCAAAAAGGCCGAGGCATCAAGGTCAGCCCCAGACTTCCAGGTTAAGTCTACCTGTATTTTGTTCAAGCCGCTCTCCTTGCTAAGCGAGAAGCGGTCACCTTTCTTCAAGTTAAATCTTGACATAATGTAATTGATTTTTGAGTTATAAGTTATTCTTTATGCGCAGATTGAATAAAGTCAACGCGCGTTTATAATCTTTTTGTAAGCCTCAACCAGCGTGTCAGTCTCCGTTGTATCAATTCCGGCCTGCTGTTGGCATTCGTGCAGTTCGAGCAAATCTTTCAAGTAAGCCTGTGCCTTGGTGTGGTTGTGCGCAGTTTTTACCGATACCAGTTCGGGCTTGATCGCACGTTCCACGCGCATTGTGTACTTTATCAGTTTGGTACAAAGGGCTGACATAGTACTGTCGTGTGCCATGGCAAACGCCTTTTTGGCCTCCTGATAGCGACCTTGGCTGAGCAAAGTCGCAGCCTTTGACTTTGGGGCAACGGTCTCTTTTTTTACGTTTGTTTTGTCAGAGTTTGGTATTGCACAGCCTGTGCTTTTAGTCTTTGTTTCAACTGTCTGCACCTTTGCAAACAAATGCGCAAACTCCTGCATCTTGCGGTCAAGAGTTGCTTTGCCAATCAGCTTGGCTTGTGCCTTCAGATAGGTAAATTCAGCCTCGGCTTGCTTGTAGTTGGTCTTCACCATCTCGCGCAACGGAGCCAGGCGCATGCGCACCTCGCGCTCCGTCAGTTCGGGTTGAGGCGTGGCGGGAGGCGCTGGCGGCTGCGGCTGTCCGGCTGTAGCATTGTCTGGCGCTGGTTGCGGTTTGGGCGTGGGCGCAGTTTGGGGTATCTGTGCCAGCAGTTCCTCAAGTTGCGCATCGTAGGCGTGCACCGGCGCATTGTGCAGTTCGTCGAGCAACCCTTTAATCTTGTTGCGTGCAGCCTTGTAGTCTGCAGCAGCTATCTTGGCTTTAGCCTCGCGCGTCATTATCTCCACCCGCCGTTTGTAGCGTATCACGAGCAGCGGGTCGTCATCTGCCCCAGGTACCTCTGTGCCCGTAGGTCCGGCAGGCGGTTCTGGTGGTGGCCCCGGGTTGCGTTCTGGCTTGTGACCTGCTGTGCCGCCCTTCCCAAAATTATAGCCGCTGGCCTTCACATCGCCCAGCAGGCGGTCGAGCAGCATTTGCTTTTCGCGCGCTGTCACTTTGGTAATGGGCAAGGCCCAGCGGCCTTGGGCAAACAAGTTCTCAAAGTAGTCTGTGGCAGCCCGTCCGGCCAACACCACGCGGCATTGTTGTGCCGACAGACCATGGCGCGCCAGTTCATTGCCAAGTTGGTACAACACCATGCGGCTGGCTGTGCTGGCTGCCGACATGTCAAGCTCGGTGCGGCGCAGCATATAATCTTGCATCGTGCCGTCCGACATGCGCAACACATCGTTCACCTCCTGCGCCGTGCTGCTCAGAAAACGTTCGGCAGCCTCGCGCAGTATGTGCTCCTCAAGTGCGCGGTCCTTGTAGTTATAGTTGTACAAGCAGTTCCATATATGGTTGGCAGCCTCGCCTATGCGCGGGTCGCGTCCCTGTCCATCAATGCGCACCACATTGCCAAGCGGCTCATGGCGCACTGCGTTGTAGAGTTGCACCAGCAGGTCATCACCGTCAACCGAAACCAACACAACCCCGTTCACACGCTTGCGGTCAGAAGGGGGCGTTTGTGACGCTACCACGGGCAGCAATAGGCGCGCATAGTTATAATCGCGCATATTTTGGAAGCCACCCTCCTCAAATGGGGAAAGAATAAAGCGCTGTTTGTTGGTGTCGAGTTCGGGGCCGAACAAGAACATCAGTGGCAACCGTGCCACATTACTTTCGAGTGTGCCAGTCTGGTTGTAGAATATGTTCGACAATATCTGCTCTATGTAGCAGCGTATGGCGTAGTAGGGCAGTTTGCCAAGTGGTTCGTCGCGGTCGGCAAACTTAAAGGTGCGACTGGCCGTGCAGGTGCTGAATATGTTGGCATAGGCGTTGGGGTTGTGGTTATGGCATGCCGCCTCGTAGGCGCTGCGCCCTATCACAAACTTGTTGCCAGTGCACAATATGGCAAAGGGCATGTTTACCTCGCCGTTAGGGGCATAGTCCACAAAACGGTTGTCACCATCACTGCGGTTGTAGCGAAATGCAATGGCATCGGCCGTGATGGTCACCAATATGCAATAATTCACGTTTATCATTACTTGCTCTGCTTCAAAGCCCTAAACAAATATTCATCGTAGAACTTCATGCCCTCTATGATGATGATTGGGGCCACATAGTCAAACTTCTGCTCACTGTTGCGGTGGGCGTTTTGCACCTCGGGCATATTCTGTATGTAGGTACAGATGTTCGACATCGACGCCATACCTTCCTTCACTGTCTCAATATCTAACATGCCATTGCCAAAGAAGCGGGCTACATACTTGCAGTACACTGCGGCAAAGGTAAAGAAGCAAGTTTTGCTCATGTCAAATATTCCCGCGTCAGGTGCATTAAAGCACACGCCAACGCTCTCCATGTAGTCGGGTGTAATGTTGCTGTCGAAGCTGAGCGCCACCTTCTCGCGGGTGTCGGTGTTGTAGAGTGTAAAGCCGTTTTCGCCCACTATCTCGATGGCACTTTCCGACATTTGCAACGGGCTGTTGGTGGTCTTGGCCAAGCCTTTTGACACCTCAAACTTTACATCATGTGCCGGCTTTGTCTGCAACTCAAACTTGGGCCAACCGCCAAGGTTGCCCTTCAGCACCTGTTCGCCGCCCATGCCCATCATAAACATCTCAAGGTAGTAGCGCTGTGCCGTTTGGGCATTCATGGCGTTGAGCCATTCAAATATGCGCGAGCCCTTGCCGGCAAACACCACCTTGACGTTGGGGCGCCAGCTGTCGGCAAACATGGGCAACTCCTCTGAGCGGCGCACCTCCTTAAGCAGTTTGGTGGCCAACTGGCCTGCATAGAAAGAGATGAGGCCCGTTACGTAAAGGTCTACACAGAATAGTTGTGGGCAGTCTGCACTGACCGTCTGGTAAAAGTCGGCCAATTGCTCGGGGCTGAGTTGGTCCACCACCTGCTCAAAGTAATAGGGCGCACTTTGTGCCGAATACAAGTTCTGCCCGTCGTTAAAGCCAATGATGCTTAGTTGGTAGTTATGACACACCTTTTGCAACACACGCTTAAACTGGTCGGACATTTGGTTGGTGGCACGCGACAGGCATTGTGCGGCAAAGCGTATAGAGTTCTGCTTCAGCATTTTGCAACCATCGTTGTCCTTACATAGCACCGAGATGTCGGTAGTGCTGCCACCCACATCGAAGCAGAAGGTCAAGTCGTTTGCCACTATGTCAAACGACAGGTAGTTGGCCACAGCACTGGCCTCGGTCATGGCCTTGGTCGTGTCGATGGGTTTGAAGTCGAACTTAAACTTGTCGTCCTCAGGCACAAGAGCCTTTTGGGACGACTGTTGTGCGGCAGCGGGCTGCGTGGGGGCAAATGGGTCGTTGGCAAAGCCCTGCGTAGCTGGTGCGGCAGTTGGTGTGGCAAATGGGTCATTGCCCGTGCCAAACGGGTCGCTGCCAAAGCCCCCGCCTGCGGGAGAGTCAAAGGGCGAAGGACCGCCAAATCCCGTCGCCTCGTCGCCAAAGGGTGAACTGGCGGCCGGAGTGTTGCCAAACACGTTGTCAGTGCCAAGTTTGATGTTGAGAGCTGGTATTTGCGCGATGTCCAACCGCCAGGCCGTGCCCTCCTCGTTTGTAACTGGAGTAACATGTTTGAGCGACTGCCATATCTGGTTGTACTGTCGCATCAATTCGTAGCCCATGGCCGAGGGATATGACCATCGCAAGTCGTTGGGCACGAGGCCCTTGACATATAGTTCGGCATAAATGTGAAGCAGCAACGACGACAGGAAGGCCTGCTTGTGGGCCTTGTCCTCCTCGCGGCCGCTCCACTTCATGTTGTGTACCAGTTCTACCACGTTCTGCCCCCCTCTGAACCCGAGACGCATGGCATTGTCCGTCACATTCTCAACCGGCAAGTGCCGGCCAAAGCAGGGAAAGCCGCCTTGCACAGCTTCGGCGCGCATGGTGTTGATGTCGTTGTTGCTGCACTGTGGCAGGCGCTGGTCGTCGTGTATGGCCAGTATGCTCTTAACAGCGTTGGAGTACACCTCCTCGTTTTGGAAAAACAATACATTGCGTTCGGCAGGTATGTTGTTCTGCGTGCCGTCAAGGTCGGTAAAGAGCGATATGCGCTGGTTGGCAAAACTGATTCCCTGGGCATCGCGTGCGTTGCCGTCGTGGTAGGCCACCGAGGTATTGGTGCTGCCAAAGTCGATGCCCAACTTCACCTCATCCAACTTATGGTTGTTGTGCAGCATGTCCTTGGGCAGCTTGTCGTCGGCCATCAGGTCGTTGCTGTAATGAATGAGCACAAAGCCACCCTCCTGCCCGTTCACGCAGGTCAGACGCACTCCCTTGAAGGGGTGCGCACTCTCATATACTTCATACTTATACTGCCGCGAGGCTGTGCGGCTGTCGCTCACCACCAGCAGCTTGCCATCGCCTTGTGCTTGGCCCTGTTCGGCCAAATATTGAATGTTGCCGTCGCGGTCGGTTATAATGGCAAAGTTGTCGCTGGTCTCGTCGCCCACAAATGGCACTGCCATGTAGGGACAGTCGTTTTGGCGCACATTGTGGGGCAGTTCTGAGTAGAGGAAGTAGCGGTTCCAGTCACGCGCTATAAAGTTGGGCCACACTATGGCGTCCTTGTTGCGGGCAAACATGCCGCCCACCTTGTAGTCGATGGGTATGGACTTCTCCTTGCACTTGCCCGTCTGCCCGTCCTTAATCATGATGGTCAGGCGCACCGACAGCGTGTTGGTGGTCTCCTCATAGTCGGCAGTGAGTTTTGAGTCAATGTTGTAGCCGGCATTCTGATAGCCTAACAATATGCTGGCATTGGTGCCAAACACCTGTATGCCCTTCTGGCTCAGGGGAATGGCAAAGTAGGCATACCGCGGTGTACCCTTGATTTGGGCCCGGAGCAGGTACACGGGCAGTGAGGCCACACGTGTGGCATCCTCTTCGTAGTCGCGCGGCAGCCATATGCGTGCTATCTCCGACGTTTTGGGCAGCAGCAATTCCTCGGGCTTGAATGGCTTGGCCAGTCCTTGTGCATCGGGCTCGGTGGTTATCTCGCCGTTGTTGCCATATAGCTCCTCAGTGTAGTTGAGAAACTTGAATGGCCCCTCAAAGCCTTGCACAGGCAGCGCACTGGCATCGTCCTCGCGCAATTGGCGGGCACGCACAAGGTTGAGTATCTCGCTTTGCCACACACCCAGTTCCAGCTTGATGGCCTGGTAGTTCAGTCCGGCCTGCTTGTAGTAAGCTTCAAGCTGGGTTATGCGTGGCAGCAGAATGTTGACATAGGCCAGCAAGTTGAGCAGTTGGTCGTCGGGTATGCTGCTGTGAAGGGGGTCGGTAAAACGGTGCGTGTTGGAGTCGACGAAGGGCAGATTTTGCTCAATGGCGTAGGCCACCGAGGTAAAAAACACCGAGCGGGGCGACGTGGCGCCCACCACCTGGCCGTTGTATTTGATAACGTAGATGAAGGGCTGAGCCTGGTCGTTGCGCGCCAGGCCCTGCTCGGTCCAGATGTGGCGGTCGCCCATGAGCATGTTGCCAAAGGCCCCCTTCGGCTCATACATGTTCTGCGTTTGCTTGATGTCCTTGCCATCACTGTAGGCCATGTTGATGCGGCGCACTTGTATGGCCGTGTTGTTAAGGGCGATGCAGGCTATCAGGCCGCGCCACTCGTCCACCAAGTTGATGTAGTATTGGTTCAGCCCCGAGGCTGCGTCCTTGCGTATGGTTTGTATTTCGTTGAGCGAATGGCTGAACAGGTCGGCACGTGCAAACACCGAGGGCACGCCCGACACGATGGCGCTCACGTCCACCCCCTCTTTTATGGCGGGGGTCTCAATGTCGCGTGTGAAGGCTTGCATCTGCGATGTGAAGTCTTGCCACTGGCCGGCAGCTCCCTGCTGCTGGCTGCGCTCGCTCACTTTGATGGTCAATGCTTTAATATCTGGCATAGCTGTGTGTACTTACTTTACTCGTTGGTGTAATCAGGTTGCAGAGCTTCAGCTTAAAGCTTCGTGCTGAAGGGAATGGTGGCGTTAATAGCACGGTACATGTGCGCCAGGAAACGCTCCTTCATGGTGCTCACACTCTGCTCCTCGTTGTTAGGGCGGCTGTTGGGCAGGTTCTTGACAAAGTCGTCGTACTTGGTGCGACTATCAGTCTTGATAATCAACCCAGTCTTCTTTTCCTCCTGTATCTCCTTGCAGGGGTCCATCGTAGCAAGGGCACTGATATTCTCTTCAAATATCTTTGGTGCAAACAAAAACTTGCTTGCACCCACCGCACGCACCGAGTTGTACACTTGATATATCCAGCCGCGCACCAGGGCACCTGCGTTGGTGCTATAGGCAAACTCCTTCATGTATTTGTCTATATCCTCGGTCTGCTCGGGCTTCAGCTCATTGTAGTCGGTAATTTTGAACTCAGAGAGTCGACTTATGAAACCGCGTGTGCCTAATTTGTCCTTGCTCATGCCAACGCGCGGCAGTGCGCCACCGTGCATTGACAGTATGATGTGGGCCAACACAAGGAACGACCCCATCTTTTGCAGAAACTCGTCGGCATTTCTGGCACTCACAAAGTCGGTGCCCTTAAAGGTGAGGTTCTTGTTATCGTCCAGTTCGACCGAGCGGTACAGATACTGCGCAGTGGCATTTTGCAAGGCTGCATCGTCAAGTCCGAAAAAGTCGTAAGCGGCACAGGCACACATTAGCTCCACCACGTGGCAAGCGTTCTTTTGCTCAGCACCGCCTGTAATGGTTTGGCTGGCACCTTCCGACACATTGAGCTCTTGTGCCGGCCACCCCACGTGGTAGAGGCGCTTGTAGCGGTCCTTCACCGTGCGGTCTTGCTGGTAGAACTGCAGAGCGGCTTGTGAGTTGATGGCAAAGTAGTCGGACGTGGCCACAAGTTTTTCCTGTCGGCGTTGGGCGTCGGAGGGCGAGTTGAAACTGAAGTACTCGGTGAGCAGCGTGGCACCAAACTTCACGTTGTTAAAGTCGATGGTATTTTGCGATATAAGGCTGACGGCCTCCTTCAGTGCTTCGGGCACCACGGGAATGGACGATGCACCGGTGCCGCCAAACACAGAGCCGAACACAAACACACGTGCACCAGCACCGCTCTGCTGCAGTTCGGTCAGGAAGGCTGCCAGCTGCTTTTCGGGCTCGGTGGCGCGCTCCTTGTCCTCGATGTAGTGGCGGGCAGCCTCAATGATGCCGTGATACATCAGCATCGAGCCAAGGTGCGTTTGCGCGCGGTAGCCGTGGTCGAGGTTAAAGCTCTGCACGGTGTCGTGGTCAAGAAAGAGGTCGGCCAGGTCGCGGTCATCATTCTCCACCTCACGCTGCAAGCCTTGCGTAGCACTGATTTTGGCATAGGAGCTGCGACTCGCTTTTGAGTAGTCGGTGTAGAAACGGTAAAGGTTGAGCTTTGCCGAAAAGTAGGTGTTGGCATTGGGGCTTCCACCTGGGGTGGCGGGGTTGTCAGTCTTTACCTTGTTGTAGAGTTCAATCAGGCGCTCCACCCGTCCCTTGTTGCCGTTGCTTTGGTCGGTGTCGAGTGTGAGTATGTTGATTTCTTCGTTGTCGAACATGCCAATGGCGCACAGGTGCACAAAGGCCTCAAGGCATCTCATGCCCGTGCCGCCTATGGCTATTACAAAGAGTCTGTCGTTCATGAATTTGTTTTTATCGTTTCACGTATTTACGTTTGAGTAGCCGGGCAGGTGTCAGAACCATGAGCCGAGTTTGCCCTTGGGGTTGGCCTTCGACACCACAAAACCCACAATAATGTAGAGCGCCCACGACGCGATGGCACCTATGCTCATGTGCAGTATGCAGGCACTCTTTTTGGAGCCAGTCTTAAGGCTGATGTATACTAACAAAAAGGCAAGCAAGAAGGTGAGCACCGGGGCTGCAATGCTTGTAAACCAAAAAATGCCCTTGCGCTTGCCTACATCGCTCATGTCGGGGCGGAAGGCTACGCCATTTGATAGTACTATGGAAAAAATGAGGGCTACTACGGCGGCTATGGCCGCATAGGCGTAAACGGGAATGATGATTGATGACATGGTTGTAATGGTAGTGTTAGTTCGGTTAAACCCGTTGGTGAAATTCATGGTTAATGGGTTAGCAAGTAAGTATGTCCTGTACTATTCAAGGGGGTAAAGACAGACAGGCAGGGAATGTAAAGTTCCCGACAAGCTTGCTTGTTAACACGTTTGACTGTCAACTAATTCCGCCAGCGTGCTGATTAAGTAAGTGGTTAATTCATTCTGACAAAATAGGTGTACACATTGCTGCCGCGTGGATTGCAGTGTTGCAGCACATTGCGCACAGCAGAGCTCAGGCAGTTGTTGCCCGGCCAACCAAAGAGTGCGTCAATTTGCGGTCCGAGGTTGGGCTCGGCATCTGCCACGTACAGGTCGATGCGGTAAAGGCCCGACTGGTCGTCCTTGCCGGCTATGGTGCCGCCAAAACTTGGGCTGAGGTTGACCGCCAGCTCAACTTTGCGTCCTGCTGTTTGGGCAAAGGTCTGCTCAAAGAGCTTTTGGTCAAACACTGCCACGCCTGCCACCTCCGACACTTGAATGCCGTTCTTGACATAGTTGTATTTGGGCAGCAACTGGCCTTTGTCGTTGTAAAAGGCTGCACTCTCGTCGGGCACCTCAACTTGTTGCTCGCCATCAACCACCGTCACTTTGGGCTGGTAGGTCATGGCCGTGAGCCAGTTCATGTAGCGCTCAAAGTCGTTGCCCACATCGGTCATGCGCACGTCAAGCGCTTTGATTTGGTAGGAGTCGGTGTTTGAAAAGTCGGCATAAAGGTTCTGAAACAGGTGCTTGAAGCGGAACGCTGCGGGAATTTCAGCATCTTGCTGGTCGCGCGCATTCTGCACGATGCCCTCCCACTGCTCGTCGAATGTGTACACCTCGGCACGTGCATTAGGCAGGGGGTTAAAGCCATCGGGCTCGCCATTCTCGACGGAGGCCGTTACCACGTCCTCGCCATCTTGGTCGTGGTAGGTGCCGCCCAAACAAGGACCCGCGTAAGCACCGCTCGTGCCGCCGGGCATGGGGGCTACAATGTAATTGTGCATGGACAAGGTGAAACGCTTGTAGTTTTGCGGCTTGCCAGCCAAAGCGTCCTCCACCTCTTTGAGCAGGCGGTGGCTCTCATCGTCAAACACGGTGTAGTACAAGTGCTTGGGCAGACTCCCCTCCATATAGTCGGTCACAAAAAAGGTGATCTCCTTGCCGCGCTTGAGCCACTCTTCAAAGTAGGGTGTGGCATAGGCCTGTTGGTATATCTTGTGGCCGGGGGTGTACTCCTCGTAGTCGGTCACGAGCAGGGCACTGCGGTCATCGGCCACAATTTTATGCAGAGCCTGCTCAATGGGGGCATAAAGCTGACCTTGCGCAGCGGGGTCGTGCAAGCGTTCAAATATTTGGGCTGCCGATTGCAAATCGCCGCTGCTTAACTGCTCTATCTTGCTGTTGGCCAGCGAGTAAAGGTCATAGTTCTGTAGCGAACCGGTCACCTTTTGCGTGATGCCGTTGAAGGTTTGCGCTGTGGCGGGGTCGGCGTAGGCCACATACACACCCGAAAAGTCGAAGTAGGCTGCAAACTTTTCGTGCGCCTTCATGCGCTGCGAGTCACGCTCGTAATACTTTTGCAAATTTTCAGGAGATGGTGATATATCGGGGGCGTTGTTGCAATTGCATATGCACAATGCACATATTAGCGATAGTGACAAGGTAGTAATAATGGATAGTGCCTTTTTCATAACCTGCTTCGTGTTAGAATATCTGTATATATTGTCCTCAGAGGTGTATAAAACGCATTCTTTCTTGTTAAATAGTTAACTCGTAAGCCCTAATTGTGTCAGTGCGTTTATATACATTATTTAATGAACGCAAATATAGACATTTAGGAATTACCCCCCAGTTTTATACATACATTAACAATGTAAACCGTAGTTTTATCACTCTGCGTTTTGGTTTTGGCACATTATGCAGAGTGGATTGGTGTATTTATTAACTAAGTAGCGTTAATAAAAACTTTTGACTCAGATACTTGAGTAAAACGAAAAAACTCAAAAAAACAAAATGAGCGTGCTTTTGCCACACGCTCAGTGCGGGAGGCCCCCCCCTAATAGTGTGCGCGTTTTATGCACTAACGGGAGAGCGTTTTCCTATAACGACAGAGCGGATTTTCAGTCAGACTAACTGAAAATCCGCTCTCTCGTTATTGAAAAAACGCTCTCCCGTAATTGATAAACCAATCCGCTGCTGCGCTACTTGAGCGGCTCAACGTGGGTGGTGATGATGGTTTGCGGACCAAACTTGGCACGCAGGCGGGCCTCAATTTGACGCGTGGCGTGGTGCGCCTCCACCAGGGGGGTGCTGCCGTCCATGCGGAAGTGTACGTCGATGGCGCGGTTGCTGCCTATGCGGCGGGTGCGCAGATTGTGGGGCGCACTCACACCGGGCTGCTCGAGTATGGTGTTGATGATGAACGACTCGTCGGCCTCGGGTAACGACTTTTCAAGCAACTCCTGTATGCTGGGCACAAACAGTTGCACAGACACCTTGATGATGAACACGCTCACTACTACGGCGGCTATGGGGTCGAGCACACGCCACTCGGGACCTAACACAATGGCGCCGCCTATACCTACGGCGGTGCCTATGCTCGACAGGGCATCGCTGCGGTGGTGCCAGGCGTTGGCTATGACGGCTTGCGACTCTACGCGGCGGCCTACGCGGGCGGTCCATTGGTAGATGAGCTCCTTGGACACTATTGAGAGGAGTGCGGCTACAAGGGCTATCACGCCGGGTTGGGCGAGTGTGTGGCCTTGGCACACGTGCACTATCTGGGTGGCGCCGCTCCACAGTATGCCTATGCCTACGGCCATGAGCATGAGGCCTATAAGGGTTGAGGCGAGGGTTTCGTATTTGCCGTGGCCAAAGTCGTGGTCGGCATCGCAGGGCTTGCCTGATATGCGCACAAAGAGTATGACTACTACGTCGGTGATGAAGTCGGAGAGTGAGTGTACGGCATCGGCTATCATGGCTGCACTGCCGCCTACTATGCCGGCTACAAATTTGAACACGAGCAGCAAAAAGTTTACTACGCTGCCCCATAGCGTGACGCGGAATATTTGGCGCTCGCGCTGTTTTTCGGTTGTTGCGCTTGTCATTGTTGCATTAGGGGTGTGTTTGTGGTGGGGAGGCAAAAAAACTTTGCACCCACGCATTCTTTATTCACGGGTGCAAAGTTAATGTATTTATGGGTAGGGTGGTTGTGCGGACTGACGCTTTTTTAATGTGCTAATGTGTTACAATATGTTGTTAATATGCTAATGGGCTGACGCAGTAGCGTGGCTTGTTAACCGCTTGGCGCTGTAAAAAACGCAAGCACTAATGGGGGCGACGCGTCTCGCGTCGGGAAAATGCAGCATTTATACACGAAACAAAGGCTCGCAGACAGCAGTAATAACACGTTTGTCTGTGAGCCTTTGCTTTAATGCCCGACGCGAGACGCGTCGCCCCCATTAGAGGTAGCGTTTGGTGGTAGCGTTTGGTGGAGGGTGCTAGCGTTTGTTGCTTGAAGAAACGCAAGCACTAATGGGGGCGACGCGTCCCGCGTCGGGAAAAGTGCAGCTGTTATTTAGTAGAGTTTGTATTCTTTTCTTTCATTATCCCGACGCGGGACGCGTCGCCCCCATTAGTGCTTGCGTTTCTTTTACAGCGCTAAGTTAATCATCGTCCCACCTTTCGGCCTTTGCTCGATATGTAGAGGCCCTTGGTGGGGCGTGCTACGCGTCGGCCGCTGAGGTCGTACCACTGCTCGGGGGTGGTGGCGGTGCTGATGGTGCCTATGCCGGTGGCAGTGTTGTCGACAGTTTCGGTGGGGCTGAAGCTGAACCAGCAGCCGTTGTCGTCGAAGCGGTATTCGCCGGCAGTCTGTGAGCCGTAGCCCCAGTTGTAGAGCTTGTAGCCCTCTCCGCTTTTGGTCTGGTTGATTTCGGCATGGTTGGCATCGCTCACAAATATGAAGTAGCCCGACTGTCCGCTGTCGAGCAGTTTCCAACCCGCTTCAGGTTGTGCGGCCACCGCGTTGAGGGCAGTGTTGTTGCTCGATGCGGGCGATATGTAGAGACCGTCGTGGCGGTTGACAATGTCGAAGGTGCCGTCGGTGCGGTCCACAAATTTCCATTCCGAGGCTTGTGTGCTGGCGTCGGTCTGGCTTGTGACGGGCTGTCCCTCGCCCAGCGAGGTGGGGTAGTAGTTGGGGAAGCGTGCCGAGCTGAACTTGTAGTAGTGGCTCGTGGTGGCGTTGCTCAGCGTGGGACTGCCGTTGGGCTGAGGCTCGGGGGTGATTAGCTCGGTGTTGACGAGTTTGAAACTGTATTGGCAGCCGGCGTCGTCGGTACGGTAGTCGTTAGGCTTGTCGTTGGTGTTGTAACCCCAGTTGTATACGCTGAAGGGCGAGAATGTAGTTTGGTTGAATTGCGACGTGCCGCTAAATATGATAAAGTAACCATCGGTGTCTGCCTCCTTTATTTGCCAACCGGCTGTGGGCTGCTCCTTGGCCGTCTTGAGGGCCGTGTTGTTGGCTGAGGCGGGCGATATGTAGGTGCTGTCGGCACGGTTGATGATGTCGAAAGAGTTGGCGTTGTCGGTACGTGCCACGAACTTCCACTGCGAGGCTTTGGTGGCGGTGGTGTTGCCCACGATGGGTTGTCCGGCACCCTGTGAGGTGGGGTAGCGGTTGCCGCGCAAGGGCGTGTTGAACTGGTACCAGTAGGCTATGCTGTCGTTGCTTGCCTTGGGGCGCGGGTCGGGTGTGGGGTCCTCGGTGAAGGGGTCGAGTGTGCGGTCGGGCGAGTAGGTGATGCCCTCGAGCGCATTCTTGCCTTCGGTGTCGGTCAGCACAAAGGTGTACTGCCACTTGTCGCGTGCGGTGCCGCCCGAGTTGGCGTGGGGCAGTTTGAGGAACACCTTGTTCCAACCCTCGTTAAGGTGAACCTTGACCACGGGGCGTGCGGTAAAGTTTTCGTTGGTCAGGCCCAGTGTGGTGTTGTCCTGCGGTATGTCCTTGTCAGGCTGTTGCCAGGTGGGTGCTGCAATCTCCTGCCCGTTGAGCCACACTTGTGAGCCGCGGCGGTCCCACTTGCCGGCCGGTGGCATCTTGTCGCTGCCCGAGCGCGAGTAGGTATAGAACTCAATTTGCGCACCGGCGTCCTGTGCCACGGGCGAATAGACGTAGGTCCAGGCATAGCACGTCTGGTTGTTGGCGGGATTGTTGAGCACGCCGCGCACGGTGCCGTGCCAGATGTGGCGCAGGTATACGCCGCCACCGGTCACTTGCTTGGCGGCATAGTCTGTGCCGTTGTAGCTGTAGGTGGTGGGCATCACGGCATCGAGCTTGGCAGCCTGTTCGGGCGGGAATGCCTTGGTGGCGTCGCCGTCGTTGGGGAAAGGCTCAGTCAGGCGCCAGCGTATGTTGCTCTGCTTGACGTAGGGAATGGGCGCGCCTTGCAGCGAATGTGCTTTGTGAAACAGGAAGCGGCGCTCAAAGTCGGCAAACTCATCGTACTCCTCGCCTGTGTTGGGCAAGCGGGTGCCGCCAGCCTCGATGTATTGCTTGCCGCCGCCAATCCAGCCGCGTTCGGCCGAGGCCAGCACGTTGGCGTATTGGTTGTTTTGGCGTATGATGTCGTCTTCGGTGGCCACTTTGGTGTCGTTCCATGCGGCTGATATGGTGCCGGCAATGTCGGGGTTGCCCTTGTCGGCATAGTAGATGTTGCTCTTGTAGATGCCCACGAGGTCGGCGTAGACGTCGAAGTGGTTGATGTAGTTGTAGCGGCAGTCGATGTTGGGCAGTCCCTTTACGGCAGTGCCACTCGTGGCCCACATTTGCGTCATGTCGGCTATGTCCTTGGTCACGGCTTTGTTGTTGAGCTTGTTCCATAGCACCACTTTGCGGCCCAACGAGTCGCGCACGAAAGTGGTCATCTCCTCGAGAAAGCCGTCCTTGATGGTCACTTCGTCGCCGCCTATGTGTATGTAGGGGGCTTTGGGAAATACCTCGGCGGCCTCTTTGAGTATGACTTTCAGAGCCTTTTTGCCCTCGTCGGTTTGCATGTCGAAGCCCATGGCGTTCTTGAACACGTCGCTGTGGCCCGGCATGTCAATTTCGGGTATGACGGTGATGCCGCGCTCGGCAGCATAAGCCTCCACCTCCTTGCACTGCTCCTGGGTGTAGTACTGGCCGGGGTAGCGCACACCATTGGTGTAGTTGGTGAGTTGCGGGTAGGCTTTTACCTCGAAACGCCAGCCTATCTTTTCGGTCAGATGCCAGTGAAACACGTTCACCTTGAAACGGGCGTAGAGGTCGATCTCCTTTTTCAACTCGTCGACCGACAGGAATGAGCGGCCCACGTCCTGCATCCAGCCACGCACCTTGAAGGCGGGCCAGTCGGTCATGCTGAGGGCCTCGAGGGCGGCGGGTGCGCCCGTGTCGGCGTAGCCCTCGGCCAGTTGCTGCAGCGTTTGTGCGGCGCGTATCACACCGGTGGGGCTGGCAGCGGTGATGTTGATGGCGTTGGCGGTGATGCTGAGCTTGTAGCCCTCGTTGGGGAAGTCGGCCACCTCGTAGTCGTAGGCGCCATCGATGGCACTGGCCAGGGTGACGGTGACTGTGGCGGCAGCGCTCTCGCCCTCGGCGGCAATGGTGCAGCCGTTGGCAGTGAAAAAGTTCTTGAGATAAGTGCAGCCGGTGGGGTCGGTGATGGCCACGGTGCGCTGCAGGGCAAACGGTGCGGCTCCGGCAGTAAGCTCAATTTGGTGCGGACGGGGCAGGAGGTCGCCCACCTTGGCATTGGCGTTGAGGGCCAGCAGGCTGCCGCTGGCTATGGCAAGTGTGTAGAGAAGGTGTTTCATGCAATAAGCAGGTTATGTGTCGGTGTTGTCAGTATTACAGGTATGTGCGGTGGTTAACGGGCGCGGGTGCAGCGGGCAAGAAGGCTCGCAGCGCTTGGTTTCCCCCCTGACGTGCAAAGGTACGGGCTTTCGGTCGGAGTGCAAGGCTTTGGCGGTATGTTATGTAACATATATTGTGACAACGGACGGGGGCTGCGGGCGGGTGCGTTGGCATGGCTTTTGCTACAATAAAAAAGCCTTGCGGCCGGGGCACGTGGCTCCTGCTGCAAGGCTGTGGTTGGTAAAATCAAAAGCGGAATGTGTGGTTACCCTTGTTTGACGCTGTCGGGCAATATGGGCATGGCGCCCGGCTGGGTGCACACGTAGGCACTCACCTTGACGGCGCGTGCATGGGCCTGGCGCACGGGCATGCCCTCGATGAGCGATGCTACAAGGGTGCCGGTAAATGAGTCGCCCGCACCAATGGTGTCGCTCACCTCAACGCGCGGTGTCTCCATGAACGAGGTGCCGCCCAGCGGGCAGTCGGGGGTGGCGGGGGGGAATATGTAACTGCCGTTCTCGCCACAGGTAAGTATGACCATGTCGAGGTGGTAGTCGGTGAGCAGGGTGCGGCACTTGGCCTCGAGGTCGGTGCCTTGCAACCCAAACATGCGGGCCACTACCACGAGTTCCTCGTCGTTGATTTTAAGCACATTGGCGCGCTCTAACGACTCGGTGATGACCTCGCGGGTGTAGAAGTTCTGGCGCAGGTTGATGTCGAATATCTTGTACTGGCCGGGGCCGTCGGGCACGGCGTCGACAAAGCGCAGAATGCTCTGGCGCGACACTTCGCTGCGCTGTGCAAGCGAACCCCAGCACACGGCACGCGTTTGGTGGGCCATGGCCTCCATCTCGGGGGTGAAGGGTATGTTGTCCCAAGCCACATTGTCGGGGAAGGTGTAGTGGGCCACGCCGCTCTCGTCAATCTCGGCTATGACGGTGCCTGTGGGCTGGGGCAGCGAGGGCATGATGGCCTCGAGGTGGCGCTCGGCAAACACGCTGCGTGTTTCGGTGGCCAGCGCGTCGCTGCCTATGGCCGACACTACGCGCACGGGCAGGCCAAATTGTGATACGTGAAAGGCGAAGTTGGCGGGTGCACCGCCTATTTGCTTGCCTGTGGGCAGTACGTCCCACAGCACTTCGCCAAGTCCTATTACATATTGTTGCATGGTGATATTGTTGTTGAGGTGAGTAGATTATGCTTTAATGCGGGTGGTGTAATATACAAGGTAGAGCACGGCGGCGGCCATTACGGCTATGGCGCCCCACTGGCTGGCCACGGCGTCGCTGGCATAGCCCATGGCGAGGGGGAACACGGTGCCACCGAAGAGGCCCATGATCATCAGGCCCGAAACCTCGTTCTGCTTGTCGGGGCAGGCTTTAAGGGCTTGGGCAAAGGTGATGGGGAAGATGTTGGAGTTGCCAAAGCCTACGAGGGCAATGCACACGTAGAGGGCCGTTTGTGAGTGAAGCGTGAGGAAACCTGCCATGGCTATTGCCATCAGCGCTACGCTCAGCGCAAAGAAGGTGCGCTCGCTCACCTTGCGCAGAATGAATGCGCCGAGAAAGCAGCCCGCCGTGCGGAATATGAAGTAGAGGCTTGTGGCAAATCCGGCTTCGGTGAGTGTGAGGCCGAGGTGTTCCTGCAAGAGCTTGGGCGCTGTGGTGTTGGTGCCCACATCGATGCCCACGTGGCACATGATGGCCACAAAGCAGAGCAGCACAAAAGGGTTGGCCAGCAAGGCAAAGCAAGCCTTGAAACCCGAGGCGCGGTTGGCCGGGGCCTCCTCCACACGGCTGGCACCAAGCGCCAGAGTGGCTATGATGGCAATGGTCATGTAGATGGGGAAGAGCACACGCCAACCCAGCCCGAAGGCGTTTTGGCTGGCACCCCATGCAGCGATGATGGGGGCGAGGAACGAGGCTATGGCCTTGACAAACTGGCCAAAGGTGAGCACGCTCGACAGGTTGCCGCCCGTCACCACATTGCTCAGCAGGGGGTTGAGCGATGTTTGCATGATGGCGTTGCCAATGCCGAGGAGCGAGAATGACACGAGCATCAGCGTGTAGCCCTCGCCAAACAGGGGCATGAGCAATGATGCAAAGGTTACTATGAGGCTCAGCACCACTGTGCGGCGGCGCCCAATCTTGTTCATGAGCACACCGGTCGGCACGCTGAATATAAGGAACCAGAAGAATACGAGCGAGGGAAATAGGTTGGCCTCGGTGTCACTCAGCCCGAGGTCTGCTTTTACGTAGTTGGAGGCGATGCCGACAAGGTCGACAAAGCCCATGGCAAAGAAGCAGAGCATGATGATGCCCAATATGATAGATTTCTGTTTCATGAGATGAGAGATTGTTGGGGGAAGGAATGGGGCAGAAATTAGAGGACAAGGAGGTTAAAAGGCACTGCCGCGGGCCACCGAATGGCCAGTGGCAGCCCTTCTAACCTCCAAGTTCTAAAGCCTTATAGCCAGCCTACTTGATGTTGTAGGCTTTGGCATTTGCCACCTTGCCGCCAAAGAAGCGGAGCTGGTTGTATGGTTCGTTGGGGAATACGAGGTTGGTCATGGCAATGCGGCCACCGTCCACAAAGAGTTCAACTGACGACTTGTCGACAAATATTTGCACGTGGTGCGTGTCGGCCTTGACGGGCACGGGGGCCCAGGTGCCAAGGGCAAAGGCATTGTGGTAGTTGACAGTCACCTCTTTGTAGCGTTTCAAGCTTTGCGCATTGTCGAGCTGGTGCGGTTCCACCTTGTTGCCAAACTCGGTGATGCCGCTCTCGGCACGGTCCATCACAAAGCGCTGTGCCTTGACGTCGTAATAGATGCTCACCTTTTCGCCCTTGGCGTTGGCAATTTCTACGCCACACTTGTCGGCTGTGCCGGCCTGGAGGTCGAAGTCGAGTTCAAAGGCGCCCTCGTTGTCAATTTTGGCCTGCTTTTCGCCTTCGAATGAGCCAAGGTCAGTAGCCTTGTTGCGCAGGGCCTCAGTTTCCTTAACCGGTGCAGCACTCACCAGCAGCTCGCCGTTGTCGGCCGTGTAGAGCTTGAGCTCGCGCGGCAGTGCGTTTTGTGAGCGGAACTGCTGTGTGGGAGTGAGGTTGGCATACTGCCAGTTGCTCATCCATGGCATGGCAATGATGCGTCCCGGTGTGTTGGAGTAGGTCACTGTGGCATAGTGGTCCTTGCCCCAGTCGAGCCACTTCACATCGTTGGGTGCGGTGTCGCACGTAAACTTGTGGCCGTCAAACTGGCCTACAAAGTACATGGTGCCGCTGCCGCCGTATACAAAGCCCGGATTGATGTTGACAATCATCACCCACTTCTTGTGCTGTGCGTTGCCGTCAACTGCCATCTCGAAGAAGTCGGGACACTCAAACTGGTTGGGCTGCGGGCCGTAACCGGCGCCCCACTCGCTCATGTAGCTCCACTTTTTAAGGTCTTTCGATTCGTAGAAACGCATGTTCTTGTCGGCGCTCACAATCATCACCCATTTGTTTTGCGGTGCATACCAGAACACCTTCGGGTCGCGGAAATTCTCCAGTCCGTCAAAGGGTGTAACCACAGGGTTGCCCTCGTATTTAGTGTAAGTGCGACCATTGTCGAGGCTGTAGGCAATGCACTGCTGTTGGCGCTGGTGGTTGCCGGGCAGCCCCTTGTGCGAGGTGTAGAAAGCAATGATAGCGTCCTTGCCAAAGCCTGCCGTATTGTTGTGGTCAACCACGCACGAGCCCGAGAATATGTGGCCCATGGTGTCGCGTGCGATAGCCGGCTGCTCGTGTGTCCAGTGCACGAGGTCCTTCGACACCGAGTGTCCCCAGTGCATGTTGCCCCACTTTGAGCCATAAGGGTTGTACTGGAAGTAGAGGTGGTATTCACCGTCCTTGTACACCAGTCCGTTAGCGTCATTCATCCAGCCATACGCAGGTGTGTGGTGGTAGATGGGGCGGAACTTTTCGCGGTTGGCAGTGTCAAACGTGTCGGCCAGCTTAATGTGTTTCCAAGCCACGGCGTTGCGTGCCAGATTCTTGATAACGAGCGAGTCATGTTCGGCCCCGGCGTGCAGTGGGAAGGGCACAGTGTAGTCCACCTTGTTCACGGCCAGACGCACGTCCATCGGGGTGCCGTTGAGCATTACTTGTGCTTCGGGCTGCTCCTCCTCGATGGGCAGAATAGCGTATTTGGGAGCATGGTTGATATTTACTATAGTAAGTGTGTCGCTTGGCTGGTTGAGTGTGAACGAGCCGTTGCTTGAGGCGCACGATGCCGCAAGGGCGGCGCCCATGATGATAGATGCAGAAAGATATTTCATGATGAGGTAAGTGTTAGAAGTTAATTTTAGCAGCAAATTCTACAGTGAAGGGACGGATATACGAGCCCGCCATCCATGCGCCGTTGTACTGTGCGGCCTGCTCCTTGTCCACCAGTTCGGCACCGGCAATAGAGCCCTTGGCACCCGTCTGGTTCAGGAAGTTGATAACCGTGCAGCCCAGTTGCACGTGGCGGTTCACCTTCCAGTCAACACCGCCAAACGTCTCCCATCGTCCGTTAAAGTAGTAAGCGTTCTTGATGTTGGCGTATGTCTTTGAGAAATAGCGGAATGAAGCCCACACCCTCAGGGCGTCGCCCAGGAAAGTATAGCTCGGGTCGAGTTCGACAAGCACCTTAGGAATTTCCGTCACAATGTTGCCAGTGGCATTGATGCCGCTCACCGTGCCATCGCTGAAAGTCACGCTCGTTTCATACTTCTTGTAAGTAGGCTTTTGATAAGTGAACAAGAAGTGGAACTCAAAGCCCTTGAAGGGTTTCACCACAGCGTCGGTAGTCCAGCCCAGCGTCTTGATGTCGTAAGTCAGTGCCGAGGCCTTGATGTCCGACGGGTTGTTGGGGTTGATAAGGTTGAGCGTAGAGTTATTGTTCGACTTGGCAATGTACGAGAAGAGCGAAGTGAGGCTCAACCACTTGTTGTTGTAGTAGATACCTGCGCGTCCGAGCGGAATGGCTATTTTGCCCACGTTAGGCAGTTCGGCCGGTGCAAAGGAGTTCATGGCCGGGCGCTGCGTGTTGTAAGTAAAGTCGCCCGTAAGGCCAAACTCGTGCGTAATCTTGTAAGTCAGCGCTGCGGTGTACACCTGGTTCAGCCAGTCATAGCTGTAGTCGGCAGGTGCTATCACGGTGCCGTCGGCAGCGGTGGCACCCAGGTGGTAGTTGGCAAAGCGTCCCACATACTTGCCGTCGGCATTGCGCACGGCAGCGTTTACGCCCTTAGAGCGTTGCCACTCCAGGCGTGCGCCATAGTAGAGGTTGAGTTTCGGAGTCACGTCCCAGTCGTGTGTGGCATACACGGCCAGTTTGTTCTCATCACCCTTGTAGTATTCCGAAGCGTTCTGGTTAAAGTTGTAGTAAGCGGTAGAGCCGTAATACTTCTTCTCGGCCAGGGCAGCAGGGTGATACAGCAGTTCGGGCGTGTCCTGCACCGTGTGGTCATACATCGTGGTGCACGAGGCATAATTGTTGTGATAGTGCCATTGGTCAAAGCCCACGCGCCACGTCATGTTCGAGAGCTTGCGTTTCAGTTCCGACGTCAGGAAGGTTTCGTCAATGCGTCCGCGGTTAAAGCACGACATACGGCTCTGCATGTGTCCGGCATAGGGCGAGAGCGTGCCGTCGGCGCCCTTGGTGTAATAGCCGTCGGCAGCCTGCACCTCGCTCAGCGCCATCGGCGTCTGATACAGGTAAGAGCCCAGTGCGTGGTCATACTTAAAGCGCACGTCCCACTCCAGCCCGTTGTCCCAGCGGTAATTGTTGAGCAGTGTTATCTGGTTGCCGCGGCTTGCGGTAGCATCGTACAGCGATGTCACCTTCACCTCGCCGGTGCGCATGTCCATGTAGGGAATAGTGCTCACGTTGGGCAGGTACGAAGTCGTACCGAGCTTGAAGCCCGGAATTTCGCTCACCGAGCCGTCGCCATTATATATAAAAGGCGCGCTGGTAGTGGCATTCGACAGCCAGTGTGAGTTAGAGTAGTGGTAAACGGCCGACAAGCGTCCGCGTCCCTCGTTGTAGAGCTTGGTAAGAGCAAACTTATATATCTCCGTGCGGTCCTGGTACTGTGCAAAGCGCAGCTTGAACGAGCCCGGGTCAAAGTTCTGATACACGCTGCCTGAGTAGAACCAACCCTTGCCCAAGGCACCGTTGAGGTTGAAGTCGAACTGCTGTTTGCCAAAGTGGTTGGCGTTGTAGTTAAGCGTGCCGTTAAACATTTTGGTCTTGTCCGTGCCAAGTTGGTCAAACGAGTTCACGGCATAGCCAATGTTGCCGGTAGTGATAGCCGTCTCCGAAATTTTGAGCAGGCCGGTGTGACTCAGCGAGCCGTCGCCGCGCCAGTGCGTGTTCACATTGTGCGGGTTAGAGTTAAACACAACGGGCAGTCCGTTTTCGAGCACATTCACATCGCCGCCCGGCAGTCCGATTGAAATTTCGCGTGGTCCGTTGGCCGATGCTGCGTTAAGCATCACATTGCGGTTGCCCTCCTCTTTATTGCCCTTTGCGGCCACCGAGTCGGCGGCTTCGGGGGTTTGCGCCAAAGCGCCCGCGCTAACGGCTGCCAACATGGTGATGAGGCTTGCGCGGTGTAACCGTAGTTTATTAGCGTACATGGTAAAAATAGTGTGTGTAGAAAGGTTTGTACTGCTTGCCGGGCGTGTAACATTTGTGTCATGCCACCCGGCGTTTGATGTTGCAAAACTACTGATACACACTACCCTTGTGCAAATATAAATGTTGCATCGGTGGCAACAAATGTTGCATTGCAACAAAATTGTAACCTAATGTAACATTCGTGCTAATGGCTGCTGCTAAAAACATGTTTTGCAGCATACACTTTGCAAAATGCACAGTGAAATGCAAAGCTATGTGTGCAAAAAACGTGCCAACAGTGCTTTGCGCAAACATTGTCGTTATTGTGCAAAACACTCCCTCTGAGTGTTAATGAAATCTGCAAGCCGCGAAAAGTATGACACCCTTGGCACACGTCGGCCCAAAAATAGCTAATTTTGTAGCTCAGCCGCGCACACTATATATAAGGAGTGCCCATGCGCGTGCCATTACTTAACTGAAGTTTCGGATTTACTTAACTCTACCAACACAAAAACTACCCCCGATGCAAGTAGCTTTATTCATACCCTGCTACGTCAACGCCGTATTTCCCGAAGTAGGCATGGCCTCGCTCCACCTGCTTCAGCAGTTAGGCGTCGATGTGGTGTACCCCGAGCGTCAAACCTGTTGCGGCCAGCCAATGGGCAATGCCGGATTTGAGGACGAGGCCGCCGGCCTGGCGCGCCACTTCGAAGAGGTGTTTGCCGGCTACGACTACGTGGTGGGCCCGTCGGCCTCATGCGTGTCGTTTGTGCGCGACCACTACGGCCGCCTGCTGCCCGACCACCAGTGTCACAGCCAGCAGCACGTGTACGAGATATGCGAGTTCGTACACGACGTCATACGCCCCACCAGTCTCAACGTCAGTTTCCCCCACAAAGTCAGTTTGCAAAACAGCTGCCACGGCGTGCGCCTGCTCGGCCTGTCATCGCCCTCAGAGCGCAACGTGCCCTATGCCAACAAGCTGCGCGACCTGCTCGGCCTGGTGCGCGACATCGAGGTGGTCGAGCCCGAGCGCCGCGACGAGTGCTGCGGCTTTGGCGGCATGTTTGCCGTTGAGGAACACGCCGTGTCGGGCCAGATGGGCCGCGACAAGGTGATGCGCCACGTGGCCACCGGCGCCGAGTACATAGTAGGGGCCGACTGCTCGTGCCTCATGCACCAAAACGGCATCATAGCCCGCGAGGGGCTCAACATCAAGACGCTGCACATAGCACAAATACTTTCAGGAAATGTCTAAACACGCACAACAAGCCAAACAATTTCTGCGCAACAAGAAGCAAGCCGCCTGGCACGACGAAACCCTGTGGCTTGTGCGCGAAAAACGTGACCGCATGGCCCACCAGGTGCCCGAATGGGAGCAGCTGCGCGAGGCCGCACACCAGCTCAAGCAATACAGCAACTCCCACCTCGACACCCTGCTCACCCAGTTCGAGGCCAACGCCACACGCAACGGCGCCATCGTACACTGGGCCAAGGACGCCGCCGAGTACTGCCAGATAGTAGAGCAAATACTCCGCGACCACGACGTCAAGCACTTGGTCAAGAGCAAGTCGATGCTGGCCGAGGAGTGCGGGCTCAACCCCTACCTCGAGTCGCATGGCATCGAGGTGCTCGAGAGCGACCTTGGCGAGCGCATACTGCAAATGCTGCACCGCAAACCCGTGCACATCGTGTTGCCCGCCATAGCAGTGAAAAAAGAGGAGATAGGCGAACTCTTCACCCGCGAGATGGAAGGTTGCGAACCCGGCAACTGCGACCAAACCTACCTCACCCATGTGGCACGCCGCAACCTGCGCCGCAAGTTTATCGAGGCCGAAGCCGCCATGACCGGTGCCAACTTTGCAGTGGCCGACACCGGCGAGTGTGTGGTGTGCACCAACGAGGGCAATGCCGACATGTGCACCTCGCTCTGCACCAAGCGCCTGCAAATAACCGCTTTCGGACTCGAAAAGATAGTGCCCAGCCGCCAGGCCCTCGGCGTGTTCACCCGTCTGTTGGCCCGTTCGGCCACCGGCCAGCCCTCCACCGCCTACACCTCACACTACCGTTCGCCCCGCCAGGGCGGCGAGCTGCACATCATCATCGTCGACAACGGCCGCAGCCGTCTGCTCGCCAACCCCGACCATCGCCAGGTGCTCAACTGCCTGCGCTGTGGTGCCTGCATGAACACCTGCCCCGTTTATCGCCGTTCGGGCGGCTACTCCTACACCTACTTCATTCCCGGCCCCATAGGCATCAACTTAGGCATGGTGGCCGACCCCGTCAAGTACAAGGACAACGTGTCGGCCTGCTCGCTGTGCTACTCGTGCCAAAACGTGTGCCCGGCCAAAGTCGACCTGGCCGACCAAATATACCGCTGGCGCCAGCAGCTGCGCGACACAGGCTCTGAGAGCAAGGGCAAGCACCTTGTGAGCCGCGGCATGAAGCTCATGTTTGAGCACCCCGCCCTCTACCACACCGCCCTGCGCTTTGCGCCACTGGCCAACCACATTCCACACTTCATGGTTGAGAACGCCCTCAATGCCTGGGGCGCCGAGCGCGAGATGCCGCAGTTCAAGGGCAAGACTTTTGAGGATTTGTACCACGCCGAAACCAAACAACGTCATGACAAGTAGCAAACAAACCATATTGGAGTCAATACGCTCCCACACTACCGAGCAATTTGCATGTCCCGACCTCACTGCCCTCGAGGCGTCGGCCGTCAGCTATCCCGACCCCGTGGCGCAGTTCAAGGCATCGCTTGCCGCAGCCGGCGGCCGTGCCATCGAGTTGGCTCCCAGCCAGAGTGTCGGCCAACTTGTGGCCAATCTCTACCCCCAGGCCACCCGTGTGGCCAACACGGTGGCCAACCTCAGCGGTGCTGAGGCCCTGCCCGGCCAGCCCTTCAACCCCGACACCGTCGAGCAGCCCGGCCAGCTCAACGGCACCGATGTGGCCATCATAGCTTCGGGTCTCGGTGTGGCCGAGAATGCCTGTTGCTGGATAGCCGACACGGTGCGCCACCGCGCCATCTACTTCATAGCCGAAGCCTTGGTCATAGTGCTCAGCAAGCATCATATTGTGAGCAACATGCACCAGGCCTACCACCAGTTGCCCGACCCCACAGCAGCCCCCTTTGGCTGTTTCATCTCAGGCCCTTCCAAGACGGCCGACATTGAGCAGGCCCTTGTGTTTGGTGCCCATGGCGCACGCGAGGTGACGGTGGTGATTACAGATGCGCGCTGAGGCGCGCTGATGTGATATGACATGATATACTTTTAATATTGTAGTCCGGTAAAACGCGGATACGCGAACGGACTCAAGCGCCAAACGCAACCTCTAATGGGGGTGACGCGTCCCGCGTCGGGACATTAAGGCAAAGGCTCACGGACAGGCATGTAATTAGTGCTGTCTGCGAGCCTTTATTTATGGCCTTTCCCCGATAACGCGGGACGAGGCTGCTGAAAAATGCCCCGACGCGAGACGCGTCGCCCCCATTAGAGCTAGCGTTTGGTGGTAGCGCTTGGTGATAACGTTTGGTTGTAGCGCTTGGTGGTAGCATTTGGTGCTAGAAGAAACGCAAACACTAATGGGGGCGACGCGTCTCGCGTCGGGGCATTAAGGCAAAGGCTCACAGACAGTCATGTAATTAGTGCTGTCTGAGAGCCTTTATTTATGGCCTTTTCCCGACGCGAGACGAGGCTGCTGAAAAATGCCCCGACGCGAGACGCGTCGCCCCCATTAGAGCTAGCGTTTGGTGGTAGCGCTTAGTGGTAGCGTTTTGCGCTTGTGTCCGTTCGCCTGTTTACGAGTGACCGAAAAACCTGTTACGGGAGGTAGAAAAAACAGTTGCGGGAGACAGAGATTTTCGTCGGATGAACGAAAATTTCTGTCTCCCGCAACCGTTTCGCCCTCCAGCCTTCGGCTCTGCGACGCCCTGCGCCACCCCCATCGGTGCTTGCGTTTTCAATCAGATATGCCACCCACACACCAGAGCAGCGCCACGCGCCATGCACAAATGCCCGAGGTGAGCAAACTATCACCAATGTTGCATAAACAACGCATATATATGCGTTTTATGACAAAATGATATATTAAAAGCAAGTTTATGCGCACTTTTGTGCGGCAGAATATCCATTATTTCGTAATTTTGCAGCATGTAACAAACGCATTATCAGCATTTTATATCAAGAGTTACAAATCCCAGGATAACAAACGACACAAAAACAATAATTCAATTCATTACATGAGGAAAATCTTATTCGTGTGCCTTGCCGGGGCAGCACTTGCCGTGCCGGTATGCGCACAAACGCAGACTGCCAAGCCTACGTACAAGACCTTCAAGTACGAGGACGGCGCCATCATGAACGCCATGTCCGACAACGGCCAGTGGGGCGCCTTCAGCGCACAGGCCGAGGACGGCGCGTCAACCACCGTGTACAGCATTGGGGCACGCCTGGTAAACCTTGGCACCACCGCGAGCCTGTCGCTCACCGACGGGCTGCTGGCCGACACCGTAAAGTCGAGTGCCGCACTCGATGTGACCAACGACGGCAACATTGTGGTGGGTGCGCTCAACAGCAAGCCCGCCTACTACACGGTTGACAGCAAGGCATGGCATTTTGTAAAGTACAACGGTTTGGGCGGCACCATCAGTTCGGTCACCCCCGACGGCCGCTATGCCGTGGGCACCGTTTACCCCAGCGACAATGAGTACGAAGAAAAGCCCGCCCTGTGGAACCTTGCCACCGGCGACACCATTGCCACCGCCAATCTGCCACAAAAGGACATGGCGCACGTCAACATGGGCCAGAACCGCTTTGTAAGCATCTCGGCCGATGGCAAAACCGTGCTCGGCTGCATGTCATTCTCATACCTGCCCTCGGGCGAAAACCCCGGCGGCTGCTTCTACTATGTGTACAACGTAGACAAGCAGAGCTACAAGGTGATAGGCTTTACCGAGAGCGACACCGACGACTGGACCCCCAAGGCCAACAACCTGCTCTTCATATCGGGCGCACTGCTCAGCAACAACGGTAAGTATGTGACCGGTTCGGCCTACTATCTGGACAAGAACAGCAGCGGCTCCGCCGCCGGAGCCGCCGACGAGTTTACCTGCCCCTTTAAGTACGATGTAGAGAAGGACGAGTTCACTTTCTACAGCGACACCTACAGCCAGGCCTACGCCGGCTATGCCGTTGACAACGGTGGCGAGGTGTATGCCGCAGGTCCCGACGGCAATCCCTACCGCGACTTTGGTGTGCGTTCGGGCAACTACTGGGTAAACTTTACTCAGGGCTTGAAGCAGCACTACAACTTCGACGTGCTGAAGAAACTGGGCTTTGACAACTCGGGCACCCCCGTGGCCATCAGCGACGACTCACGCACCATCGGCGTGCTTGCCGGTTCGGCCGACAGCTATGTCATCACCCTGCCCGAACCCTTCTCCAACATTGCCGCCACCACCAACCTGCTGAGCGCATACACAGCCAGCCCGGCTGCCGGCAGCACCTTTGCCAAGCTCACCACCATGAAGCTCACCTTTACGCGCACCGTGCAGACACTCATGCAGGCCAGCAAAATTGAGGTGCACGACATTGTGGACGGAGGCACTACCGTGGCCAAGGCATTTGGTTTCCAGGCCGATGCCGCCGACCCTTACAGCGTAAACATCAGTTTCCGCAACGCCAACCTGGCCAACGATGGCATGCCCTACGAAATCGTAATTCCTGCCAAGGCCATCAGCATCAAGGGCGACGCCACACGCTACAACGACGAGATACGCATCACCTACAACGGCCGCGCCAATGTGCCGCTCGAGGTAATGACCACATCGCCCAAGGAGGGCAGCGCACTGGGCAAGATTGATGCCTCGACCAGCCCTGTGACATTCAATTTCGATGCCGAGGTAAAGCTTGCCGGCGACTCTCCCCGCGCACAGCTCTACCAAAAGGGCCTCAACACCCCCGTGGCCAGCTTGCTGCTCGGTGCCGACGGCTCAAAGCTCTACGCTTATCCCGCCACCCAGCAGAACCTGCTCAAGGACGTTGACTACCAGATTGTGCTGCCCGCCGGCGTGGTGACCGACATCACCGGCAATGCGGCATCGGCCAACAAGGCCGACACCCTCAATCTGCGTGGTGCCTACGAGCGCGAAATATCATACGACAGCAACATACTCTACAGCGAGAACTTTGACAACGGTGTGGGCAACGTGATGCTTTACGACGGCGACACCAATACCCCCGATGCCGAAAGCAAGGGCTTCAACTTCAACGCCGCACCCAAAGCATATCCCTGGGTGCCCGTGACCGACGA
>ERZ1023869.121-NODE-121-length-33824-cov-13.505967_pt1 | contig 33824 bp, 27 predicted proteins | sample MGYA00380390_ERZ1023869 | MGnify/ENA primary metagenome ERZ1023869 (study PRJEB33179, sample SAMN07449005) | human gut metagenome | biome: Human-gut; feature: Human associated habitat; material: Faeces | host: Homo sapiens | place: India: Bhopal | collected...
GGGACTGCATAAGAACAGAAAGCTACATATAAACTCAGCAGCCAACTACTGGTCACCCGATGACAAACCGAGTGCAATCAAACTTGTTTGAATTGCCGAGGTGCGAAGGAGGAAACCGAAGGTAACTTTCTGTGCTTCAATCCATACAGTCTATCGTGACCATAAGATAACGGAGAACCCGAATGGCTTCTTGGGGTACATAATAAATATACGACATGAGGCTGCTTTTATGGGCAACCTCATTATTTATGAGATTATAGTTTGATTGATTCAAGAATCATCTTAGCTTTGTTTTCGTCTATATAGATATAATTTCCTCCTATTGGAAATATATCAAAGAAATGTTTCGCAATATATGAATACACAACTTTGTTATCTTTGATAATTCCAACAGTCCACTCAAAATCTATAGAGCGAATGATAGGTTTCTTATCTCTTAGAAAGTTTAATGACCAACTATAAAATGGTTTTGTGTTAGTGTCGGCATAACAATCATTCCAAACAACAAACCTAATTTTTGCATTATAATTTTGTTTACGCGTATCAACCAATATTTTGACCATGGAAACTTCATCAGATTTATTTTTTTCTCTCTTTTGTATAAACCCCATGGATATTCCTAACTTATATGATTCTCTACACACATTCCACAATTCAGCAACCAAACAGCCTCGTTTCTGATAGTGTTTAATTGCACTTTTGTGTAAGTATGTTGCTAATCCCATTCTCAAAAAGTTAGGATTAACGCAAACAGCACGAAAAGTTATTTTTATTCCATCTTTTGGTGGAGAAAATGTCAAAAATGCAACAGCTTTTTCTTTATGCCTAATTACAAATACAGTATGCTCTACAAAAGCATCATGTATGAAGCTATTTAGATTATGGTAAAGGGCATAACCTTTAAGTTCTTTATGGTTATTATAAGCATCAGTCAACCACTCTGAAATATATTCAAAGTCATTCATTGTCGGCTTCTTTATTAAATGGAAGTGACTTAGTGGTATCTTTTTTATGTTCTTATTCATTTTATATCAATATAAATGTTAAAAAATATATGGATTGGATGTTTTACTACAATTTCTTTGTTATTCAAATATATTACTGTAATTTTGTCCGCAAAGCTATCAAATATTATTGGTGTGTCAAAGAAACAATGGGATAATAATCATAATAATAAAATAATGAGTCATAATTTTTGCTACAACTACAGTTTTCTATCGGATTGGATGAAAGCCAATCCACATATTAAACGCATGGATTTATTAAACACATTAGAAATGTGCGATTATGGGACATTGGCGAAATGGCTTAATGGTGTCACTATGATGCCATTGACTCAGATTATGAAATTTTGTAACCGATACAATGTGCCCATTACTGCATTTTTCTATGATGAACTCGCGGATGATAATTCTGTTTTTTCACCTCTACATATTGATGCTATGATAAAACCTGCAAATGGGTGGCCTGATTCTAATCGTAAAGCTGGTATAAAAGTGTGTGATCCACGCTCAACAGAACATATTGTTTCCAATTTGCCTAAATATGTACGATTAGCAAACAATATACAATCAAAAAAAGAAGAAGCAAAAGACCAACAGCTTGTGAATACAATAACTTACTGTCCTCATTGTGGAACAAGAGTGAAAGTAGGAGTTGTACTCATGACAGAGTAAAAAGGTTATACAATAAGCAAATAAAATATGGAACTACAAAATATTATCAACAAAATTGATATTTGGCAAGAATGGCATGATAATTATTGCTACTTTGTACCAAAATTCATTGAGAGTGCAAAGACTTGTGAAAGTTGGCAAGAATGGGACAAGGATTTGTTCTATGAGTTTTTTGAACGGGGAGGAGACCAATGTGTATCTTCCCTTAGATTGGGATATTTTACGAACGAGGAGAAAAACAGAATAAAGAAAGATTGGAATAAGTTGGCTCCGATGTTGAAAAAAATAGCTGAGAGTCAAAAGCAACCATTGTGGAATGTATATGACCAAATAAAGTCTTTTATAAGACAACACACCAACCAAGATAGAAAGACAGCCACCAATCGTCTTATTGCTTCGCTACAACCGAATCTGCTGTGTACAATAGTTCAGGAGGGGTATTTAATGGAAACATTTACTTTAATGGAAGAAGTCGGATTGGCAAATGTTCCTAAATACGATTCTACATCATGGTTTAAGAATAGTTTCTTGCTATTGGAATATTTCAAATCCAACATCAAGCACGATTCCGCATTTGACTTATGTACATACGCATGGCAAGTAAGAGAATATTTGAAAAATCGATCTGTAGTATATCGCCAATCAATGGAAGATATAAAGGAATACATAAGTCTTTTGGAATCGAACAAGAATCTGGTATTTACAGGAGCTCCCGGTACAGGTAAAACATATCTTGCAAAGAAAATAGCAAGGGCAATGAGAGCAAAAATAGAATTCGTTCAGTTTCATCCTTCTTATGATTATACTGATTTTGTAGAGGGGTTAAGACCTGTAAAGAATAAAAATGGACAAATAAGTTTCGAAAGAAATGATGGCGTATTCAAAATGTTCTGTAAACATGCTATTGAATATGCAAAAAATGGCTATACAATTTCAAGTAATAATCCCAAAACATTATTTGATTTATATATGGAACTTGTTGATAAAATAGATAAGAAGGAAATAGTTAATATAACAAACCTAAATGGTCGAAAAATAGAGGTGCAAACAAAAAGAAATGGTAAAACCATATATGGAAAAGCTGGATATTCATTATCATATAATCAAATTCAAAAATTAAGCAAAGATTTTCCAAATACAGATGCTTTAAGACAAGAACATATATCTGGTCTTGGAAGTAAAATATCTGCATGCGCTGCTGTCCTTAAAATGCTATACACTATGCAAGATGAAGAAAAGCAAAAAGAGGAAGAATTAAAAGCATCACAAGAAATTTCAGATTTAGAAGATGAATTTACGGAAGATTCTCTATCAGTAAAATCAAGACCTTATGTTTTTATTATCGATGAAATCAATCGTGGCGAACTTTCAAAGATATTCGGAGAGTTGTTTTATGCCATTGATCCTGAATATAGAGGAAAAAGAGGCAAAGTGAAAACCCAATATCAAAATCTCATAGACAAAAAAGATGAGTTTGCTGATGGCTTTTATGTTCCAGAAAATGTTTACATACTTGCCACGATGAATGATATTGACCGCAGCGTTGAAAGTATGGACTTCGCTATGCGAAGACGTTTTGTTTGGAAAGAGATTAGAACCGAAGATCGACTGGATATGCTTTCAGAAAAACTAAGCCCCAATATTTGTGGAAAAGCTATAAGGGTGATGACAGCGTTGAACAAAGCAATTACTAATACCCGTGGACTTGGAAAGGCTTATCAGATAGGTCCTGCATATTTTCTAAAATTGAGTGAAGATAACTACAATGGGGACTTTTCTGCATTATGGGATTTACATATCGAAGTGCTTCTTTACGATTATCTCCGTGGCTATAGTAATGCTGATGCAAAAGTAGAAGAATTTAAGCACATCTATTTTGAATCTCTGAATGAAATTAAAGATACTATTGACGAATGATTGCTATTCAAGACAACGACAATATCGGAAAAGTTTGTCATCTTCTAAAGGTGTCAGACTTGCTTTCTGTTGCTAATAAACCGATTCAACAACTATGCGAGGAAGATAATGATATACTTGTTTTCCCTTTAAGCATAGATGATTCTGATGATAGAATTGGCGATAGTCATATAGTTGACATCTATACGGAAGACTGTAACTCTGTTCGAATTAAATCTGGCAACATAATGGGATTTGTTGGGCGAAAGAGTCAACAGTTGAAAATATATTCACGCTTTGACAGCAACAATAACGATTACTTTCTACACTATATGTTGCAAAAGGTTTTGTCGTTTAATGTTTTCAATATGGAATTTACATCATCAGAAGAAAACGTTTTTGATTTTCTTCTGTACTTATTCCCTACGCTATTAAAACATGCTTTGAGACAAGGTTTGTATAAAGAATACAGGAGAAAGCATTATAACGATTCTGAGGTTCGTGGAACTATAGATATTAGTCGTCACATCAAAGAAAATATTCCGTTTCGTGGAACTGTTGCATACAATACAAGGGAATATAGCTATGACAACTCTGTCACAGAACTTATACGCCATACAATAGAATTCATTAGAACTTTCCCTATAGGAAACACTATTCTTTCATCAGACAGAATAGTTGAAGAATACATAAGGGATATTTTTTTATATACTCCGTCTTATAATCGCGCTGAACGAATGAGGATTATAAATGAGAATTTACGACCAAGATGTCACCCTTACTATAAGGAATACACAACCTTACAAAAACTATGTGTTCAGATTCTTCGTCAGGAAGAAATCAAGTACAGAACTGACGATGATAGAATTTACGGAATCCTATTTGATGGGGCATGGTTGTGGGAAGAATATCTAAACACCCTCTTGTGTAAAAAAGGATTTATACATCCCGAAAATAAGTTAGGAACAGGAGCTATCTATCTCTTTGAACATGGAGGACAAAGATTCCCTGATTTTTGGAAACAAGATATAGTCCTTGATGCAAAATACAAAAAACTTGCCATAAATGGCACTCGTCTTGATATTGAACGCGATGATGTCCATCAGATTATGGCATATATGTACAGATTAAAAGCATCTAAAGGTGGCATTATATGTCCTTATAAAGGTGAGAAGAATAAGATAATTTCTCAAAATATGCATAAGGATAGTTACTTAGGTTCTTTGTCGTTGTACGCTTTGGCAATACCAAAGAATTGTAGTTCGTATGGAGATTTTACAAAACTTATTGTTGAGAATGAAAGGACCTTATTGGAAGAATTGTCATAATCATTCTCCATATATAATACGAAAACTCGGGGCTTGTCAGAAAACATCAGCTAATATGTCAAATCCATAGTGCATGATACAAGAAACCGTGTCAACGATGGCATGAAATGTGTCGGTAAGGGATTGCGGCATGAAGATTGTATAATTCATTATCGGAAGAAGGCAGAAACAGCGTTTCTTGCATTACTCCATACGGAATGGTGCAAGAAACGCTGTTTTTGTGTCAAATCCCAAAGGAGCGAGTAAGGAAACAACGTGCACGGCTGATTCCATGAGAATTATTATCGGAAACAACGTAGAGATGGCATAAACAATCTATTTAACGCAACAGAAAACGGAGTTTCCACAGTATTCATCTTAAAACTTTTATCAAACTATGAGCGAAATTGGAACTCTTAGCTTGGAGCGTCTAAACAACGGCGCACATTTTCTGTTCATTTCAAACGTGTTGGCACGTGCTGAGGCCGATGCGAATGTAAAGGGTAAACTCAGCGCACAGATTGTCTCGCTAAAGGCTGCCATGGAGCAAGAGGATGAGGACTTGAAAATCTGACCTATAGGTCAAATCTGTATAGGAATCTGCTTTTCTACTTGTATAAAAATGTAGGAAAATAGTATGATAGGCTACATTTCTATTGGTTCTTATAGAATACAAGGGGATGATTGGTAATCATATCTTTTAAGGGAAGTTGTTTCAACTCTTCACATCTAAAATGTCATTGGATAACTTTGGTTGTCACATTTTGAGTTCGGTTGAAACGTTCCCATCCAAACACTATTTGGCTGTTTTTGATGTAAGCGAAAGTTAAAGACGTTAAATGTTACACATTTCGTATCTATATAGAATCCACACATTCACTTTTCTACCGTTTAGAGCGTATAATACTGGTAATCAACTAATAATAGATACGCTGCTTGTAAGTGCTTATTTTGAACGTGGTAAGACAAGTTAGAAGCGCTTTTAGCATGATCTGTCGTAACGCATTAAAGGCCGTTTGGCCTAAGGGAGACGGAGAAAAAATGCCGATGTGGTGAACATGTCAACCGGTGCTTTTGGCTTTCTCATGTAAATGGTATAATTTTGCACCTTATAAGCCGTTGGCGGAATTTTGGGTTAACGGGTTGACAAGTAGACAGGTTAACAAGTAAGTATGTTTTACACTGCTTATAAAGTCTGAATGGTAAGAAACTCAAAAAGTTAGGCAAACTTACTTGTTAACCCGTTAACTTGTCAACTTGTTTACTAATTCCGCTAGCGCGTGTCTTATAAGTAAAACCCCATGAACCAGAAGATTATAGACCGTCTCAATCATTTGGCTGATGAAAAGGAACCGTTTCTTTTCGTCATCAACTATGATGGTACGGAAGCATATATACGGAAACTTTCGGAAATCTCTCCAGAAGAGTGTCTTTATGACTTTGAGGGTGTTACCAATGCAAAACGACAGTCATGCTCAGTGTTGTCAACGCCGCAGATGTGGAAGGTGCATGAACCGGACTTTGGAGAGTACACAAAAAGTTTTGAGACTGTCAAGAGCAACATTCTGTGTGGTAACAGTTTCCTTACTAACCTTACTTGTAAGGTGGCTGTGGATTGCGACCTTTCATTTGAAGATATTTTTTTAAGGGCAAAAGGCAAGTACAAGTTTCTTGTGAGAACAAATGATGGCAAGCAGTTTGTGTGTTTCTCTCCAGAGTCTTTTGTCCGCATAAAGAATGGAAAGATATATTCTTATCCTATGAAGGGAACACTCGACGCTTCCCTGCCAAATGCAGAAGAAGTGCTGATGAACGACGAGAAAGAGGCTGCAGAACATGCTACCATCGTTGATTTGATTAGAAATGACTTAAGCCGTGTGGCAGAGCGAGTAAGGGTGGACAGATACCGTTATATAGATGTACTGCATACTAACAAGGGTGACATACTGCAGACCAGCTCTGAAATCAGCGGCAAGTTGCCATCAGACTATCATAAGCGTATAGGTAATATTTTGGCTGCCATGTTGCCGGCAGGTTCGATTACGGGTGCGCCAAAGGATAAAACGGTGCAGATAATTCATGAGGCTGAAGGATATGACCGCGGTTTTTATACGGGCATTATGGGTATATATGACAACGGAATGCTCAATTCGGCCGTAATGATACGTTTTATGGAAAAGGACGGGGAGGGCATATTCTTCAAGGCCGGAGGTGGCATTACCTCAAAGAGTGATTGCAGAAAAGAATTTGAGGAGGTGTTGCAAAAGGTGTATCTTCCGTTTGAATAATTACACAATGAAATATGGCACAGCAATTTGTAGAAACTATAAAGATTAAGGAAGGAGAGGCACAGGCTATAGCATATCATCAGGAAAGGCTGGAAAGAACTCTTCGGCATTTCTTTCCATCGCTATGCAATGCGACTTCTATGCCTTCGCTGGAGAAACTCGTGGCGCCAACGGCAGATATGAATTTTTATAAGGCGAGGGTGGTGTATGGAGAGCAGGGTGTAAAGGACATAACTTATGCTGCATACGCCATGCGCGAAATAAGGTCCTTGCAAGTAGTTGAAAACGATGCGATAACGTATGACTATAAAAGTGCAGATCGTAGCAGTCTTAATGCTTTGGTGGCACAGAAGGGGGACTCCGATGAAATCATCATCGTCAAGCATGGGCTTTTGACTGATACTTCATTTACTAACCTTGCCATATATGACGGTAATCATTGGATAACTCCCAAACGCCCTTTATTGCTTGGTACAAAAAGAGCCGCACTCCTGGATAAAGGTATTATTCAAGAAGCTGATATCACATTGAATGATTTGCGAAATGCTGTGAAGGTGAGTCTTTTTAACGCAATGATTGAATTTGGAGAAAGGGAGGTGCCAATAGGTAATGTCCGCTTTTGAATACGCAGCATCTGACATATTGGCTGGTTGGCAGTTGAAGCGAATGTGGCTACCAATTATTTTGACATTAAAAGGCTGAAATGCCAGCTTGTTATAAAAAAATCCGCCGCACGTTCACCCGTTGGCGTGTGCGGCGGACAGATCAACCAAAATAACATTATATAGTTTAGTCAAGTCTCGTAATAGGGGTGCCAGGTAAATGGCATGGTGCTGCAAGGTGATTTTTGAATGCCTACTTATTGGCGTAAGCTTCTTCATGCACACCGGCAACGGCGCGTCCACTGGGGTCGTTCATGTTTTTGAATGACTCGTCCCATGCAAGTGCTTCGGCAGTAGAGCATGCAACACTGGGCACACTGGGCACACTGCGTGCCGCGCTTTCGCTGGGGAAATATTCTTCAAAGATTGAACGGTAGTAATATTCCTCCTTGTTCATTGGGGTGTTGATGGGGAAACGCTCGGCTGCATGTGCCATTTGTTCGTCAGTTACGGCTTGTGCGGTGACGGCTTTCAAGGTGTCAATCCATGAATAACCTACGCCATCGGAGAATTGCTCTTTTTGGCGCCATGCCACATCTTCAGGCAGCATGTCGGCAAAGGCTTCGCGCACAATTTTCTTTTCTATAGTCTTGCCAGGACACATTTTGGCTTCGGGGTTCAGACGCATGGCCACATCGAGGAAATCCTTGTCGAGGAAGGGGACGCGGCCTTCAACGCCCCAAGCCGAAAGGCTCTTGTTGGCTCGCAGACAATCGTAAAGGTGGAGTTTTGACAATTTGCGCACGGTCTCTTCGTGAAAAGCACGTGCATTGGGCGCTTTGTGGAAATAGAGGTATCCACCAAACACCTCGTCGGCTCCTTCGCCCGAAAGTACCATTTTGATACCCATAGACTTGATGACACGTGCCAACAAGTACATTGGGGTGGAGGCACGCACGGTGGTGACATCGTATGTTTCGATGAAATAGATGACGTCACGCACGGCGTCAAGTCCCTCCTGTATTGTGTAGTTTATTTCGTGGTGCACTGTGCCGATAAAGTCAGCCACTTCCTTGGCTTTTGCCAGGTCGGGTGCTCCCTTCAATCCTACTGCAAATGAGTGGAGTTGAGGCCACCAGGCTGCTTGTGTGCTGTTGGTCTCGATACGGTGTGCTGCGTATTTTTTGGCAATGGCTGATATGACAGAACTGTCAAGACCGCCCGACAGAAGAACTCCGTAAGGCACATCGCTCATTAGCTGGCGCTTGACGGCTGCCTCGAGTGCGTTGTGCACATCGTTGACAGATGCGCCATTGTTCTTTACATTGTCGTAGCTTTCCCAATCGCGTTTGTACCATCTTACCATTTTCCCCTCAGAACCACGATAATAGTGTCCGGGCAAGAATGGTTCATATTCATCGCAGAACCCTTCCAGTGCTTTGAGCTCGGAAGCACAATAAATGGTGCCGTCCTTGTCGTGTCCAATATACAAGGGTATGACGCCAATGGGGTCGCGGGCTATAAGAAAGTCGTCGTTGGCTTCGTCGTATAATGCAAAGGCATAGATGCCATTGAGGTCTTCAAGAAAGTTTATGCCTTTGTCGCGATAAAGGGCAAGTATAACTTCGCAGTCGGAACCAGTTTGAAATTGGTATTTGCCGGCATATTGCTTGCGTATGTCTTGATGGTTGTAAATTTCGCCGTTTACAGCCAACACCTGTTTGTTGTCGGGTGCAAATAAGGGTTGCTTGCCGCTTTGGGGGTCGACAATCGAAAGTCGCTCGTGACACAATATGGCACTCTTGCCACAATAGATGCCGCTCCAATCGGGGCCTCTGTGACGGATTTTCTTACTCATGGCAAGAGCTTTCTTGCGCAACTCTGGAGTTTGCTCTTTAATGTTGAATATTGATACGATGCCGCACATTGTAGTCTGTTTGTTATTGTGTTTGAATGTATGTTTGTGATATGTCTAATGTCTTGTGGAAGACTTGTTTTGTTATCACGTTGCAAATATAACAACAATATTCGTAACAGAATATCTTTTTGCACAGAAATATATGGATAAAATGTATCTTTTGTTGATATTCTTGTTACGGAGTTTATATTTTGCTATTACTTTGCGCTGAAAAGTATTAAAATGCAAAATGTGTTGTGCGCTTTTGTTACAAGTAGATGGAGGATAGCTTGTGCTAACGTTGGTTCGGGGTAAAATGAAAAATACCGTACAACAGTCTGACTTTTGGGTAAGTCAAGCCCTTGTACGGTAACTTTGAAATTATAGGTTAACTTGTCAACTTGTTCATTAATTCCGCCAACGCATGTCTACTTATACATATAGGCGTCTCTTCTCTTTATGTGTGTTTGAAGATTGTGGCAGCGAATTATTGATTAAGTTGCTCCATTTCATCGGCAGACAGTATTTTGTGCGCTTTGCTGAAGCGGTTGCGTTTGTGTGGCGTAACACGCTCGTTGCTGTTGGCAGTCAATGATGTGTCGTCGGGCAACCTGCCGCTTGACAAGCTGTGGACATTGCCTCCGTATTGCCGCCATCGCTCCATGATGCTGATTACATAGTTATAGGTTTCGTTGCCAATCATGTAGCCATATTTAACAACGGGGTCGCGGTAGTATTGCGCATTACTCAAATTGCGCACGTAGTAGCTCACATCGCTCCAGTTGTTGGCGTTTCCGCCATGTTTCCGGGCGAGTGATTGGGCGTCGCGTATGTGGCCAAGCCCGCCGTTGTAGGCAGCAAGCACAAATTTGGCACGTTCCTCGGCATCGGCAATGTTGGCAAATTGTTGTTGCAGGTGCCTGATGTGGCGTGCTGCTGTGGTTATATTGTCCTCGGGCGAGAAAAGCCGGGTTGAAGGCAAGCCATATTGTCCGGCAGTGGCAGGCATAATTTGCATCAAGCCACAGGCGCCAGCCCATGATGTGGCATTGGGGTCGAAGCCCGACTCTTGATAACATTGTGCTGCAATGAGTCGCCAGTCCCAGCCTGTATAGCGCGCAGCTGCCTTGAAATAGGCGTCGTAGGTGGATATAATACCTTTCTCGCGTGAAATGAATGGGGCACGTACCTTGCGGTGTACGATGGTGCGGTTGTGCAGCCACGTTCTTTCCGTTTTTTGTGCTTTCACTTCTACACCATCGCCATACCAATCGTTGAGCGCTTCGGCTAGATCTTTAGCATCGGGTTGTATGGCCCAACTTGCTCCTGTCTTTGCGTTTTTAGCTCCTGCAGTGGCTATGCCTTGTTTTTGGCAGAAACTGGGGGAAAGCTGATAGGCTATGACGTCAACATCTCCCTTTTTGAGCATTTTGGCCAATTCGGTGCTGTCCGTGGCAAGTTCAACACGTACACCAACTCCCAAGGTGTTAGCAAAATCTTCGGCCAGTGCATATTGCAGACCCATGCCGCGGCCCTGGTAGTCGAAGTATGTGTCGGGGCCGCTGATGGTGCCAATGATGAGTTCGCCGGACTGTGATATGCGGTCGATGTTTACGCCGTCGCTGTGGCTTTTGGCCTTGGCAAAGGCGCCATTGTCGCCCGAGGCCTGACTCGTTTTGTTGTGGCAGGCTGTGAACAGAGGCAGCGTGAAAAACAATATGAACAAAAGGCGTGTCATGACAATATTACATTTCTGCTTCCTTCAATCGTTCGGCGTTTTCGGCTACGATGAGGTGGTCGATGCAGTCCTGTATGTCGCCGTCCATAAACGCTTGCAGATTGTATATGGTATAGTTTATGCGGTGGTCGGTGATGCGGCCCTGCGGATAATTGTATGTACGGATTTTGGCCGAACGGTCGCCAGTCGAAACGAGCGTTTTGCGGCGGTTGGCTATGTCGTCAACGTACTTTTGGTGCTCTTTGTCGTAGATGAAAGTGCGCAGACGTGCAAGTGCGCGCTCTTTGTTCTTAGGTTGGTCGCGGGTTTCGGTGCACTCTATTAAGATTTCCTCTACTTCGCCAGTGTTGGGGTTTTTCCAGTTGTAACGCAAACGGACACCCGATTCTACCTTGTTGACATTCTGACCACCGGCACCGCTTGAGCGGAATGTGTCCCATTTAATTTCGCCTTCGTTGATGACCACATCAAATGCTTCGGCTTCGGGCAACACGGCAACGGTTGCTGCCGAGGTGTGAACACGTCCTTGTGTTTCGGTGGCAGGCACGCGCTGTACGCGGTGTACGCCACTTTCATACTTCATGGTGCCATACACGTCGGTGCCCGTAATGGAGCAGACAATTTCCTTAAAACCGCCTGCGGCTCCCTCGCTGGCACTTGACACTTCAAGTTTCCAGCCCTTACGCTCGCAGTATTTGCTGTACATGCGGAACAAGTCACCGGCAAAAAGTGCGGCCTCGTCGCCACCCGTGCCGCCACGTATTTCGAGAATGGCATTTTTGGCGTCTTCGGGGTCTTTAGGTACGAGCATGAGTTTGATGCGCTCTTCGAGTTCGGGTATGCGTTTCTCGCATTCGGCAACTTCCTCGCGTGCCATATCCTTCATTTCGGCATCAGTCTCGTTGAGCAGCATGTCCTTGCTCTCCTCAAGGTTTGATAGTAAATTGGCGTACTCCTTGCGGGCTGCCATGAGGTCTTCAAGCTCTTTGTATTCTTTGGTCAGTCGCACATAGCGCTTTTGATCGCCAATGACGTTGGGGTCTGTAATAAGTGTGCTGACTTCCTCAAAGCGTGCTTCAAGTCCGTTCAATTTATCTAATAACGTATTCATTTATTGCGTGCTTTTAACTTGTTGTATTTACGTATAATCCAGTTCGTGATTTTACGCTCTTTCAGTTCTATCCATGACAAACAGGCCCAGCCAAGTGTGGATAAAATACCGGATATGTAATCCCAAATGCCTCGGGGTGCATTGTATATGGTGATGCGCTGCCAGGAAAATCTCACTGTCTCGATTGTAGCTGCAATACAAGCAACTGTGATGATAATGTGTAATATCCGTTTGCGCATGGTCGCTCTTTTTACAAAGAAAGAAGTTCAGAAAGCCGGCAACCTGATTGCTACTGTTGTGTGGGGGCAATCATGGTTGCTGGCTTCTTGAACTTCGGGTTGTGTTGTGTCTTAGTAGTTGAACTCGCCAAACTCGCTCTTGATGGTGAGTGAGCGCGGGCCTTCTTCGATATGGCCTACAACTTGTGCATCGATGTTGAAGCTCTTGCTGATGGCAATAACCTTTTCGGCATTTTCGGGACGTACGTAGACTTCGAGTCGGTGTCCCATATTGAACACTTTGTACATTTCTGCCCAGTCGGTGCCGCTTTGCTCTGCAATGGTCTTGAAGAGAGGTGGCACGGGGAACATATTGTCCTTGATGACGCGGCAATTTTCGCCCACAAAGTGCAGAACCTTGGTTTGTGCACCACCAGTGCAGTGTACCATACCATGGATTTCGGGACGCAGTTCGTCGAGCAGTTTCTTCACGACGGGTGCGTATGTACGGGTGGGGGAAAGCACAAGCTTTCCGGCATTGATGGGTGAGCCTTCCACCTCGTCGGTAAGTTTAAGTCCGCCGCTATATACCAATTCTTCGGGTACGGCGTGGTCGTAGCTCTCGGGATATTTTTCTGCCAAGTATTTGGCAAACACATCGTGACGGGCTGAGGTGAGTCCGTTAGACCCCATGCCACCATTGTACTCCTTCTCGTAGGTAGCTTGACCACTTGACGAGAGGCCGACGATAACATCGCCCGGACGAATGTTGGCATTGTTGATAACGTCGCTGCGTTTCATGCGGCAAGTGACAGTAGAGTCGACGATGATTGTGCGCACAAGGTCGCCCACATCGGCAGTTTCTCCGCCAGTGGCATAGATGCCTACACCCATGTCGCGCATCTGCTGCAACAACTCGTCTGTGCCGTTGATGATGGCAGAGATCACTTCGCCCGGTATGAGCATTTTGTTGCGGCCAATGGTAGAGCTTACAAGAATGTTGTCAACGGCTCCAACGCAAAGGAGGTCGTCTGTGTTCATAATAAGGGCATCTTGCGCAATGCCTTTCCATACAGAGAGGTCGCCCGTCTCTTTCCAGTACATGTATGCAAGGCTTGATTTGGTGCCGGCACCATCAGCATGCATGATATTGCAATATTCGGGGTCACCACCCAATATGTCGGGAATGATTTTGCAAAAGGCTTGAGGAAATATGCCCTTGTCAATGTTTTTGATGGCGTTATGCACGTCTTCTTTCATGGCGGATACGCCGCGCATCATGTATCGTTGTTTGCTGTCCATGTGAACTGATGAGTATGTATGTTTAGAGTTGTGTGTTAAAATTCTACCTTAGGTGCTTTCTCTGCTCCGGCTTCAGCCTCAAACTGATTCTTTTTGTCAAAGCCAAACATTCCAGCCACGATATTGGCGGGGAAACGGCGCACGCTCACGTTATAGGTTTGAACGGCCGAGTTGTAAATTTGGCGACTTTCGTTGATACGATTTTCAGTACCCTCGAGTTGTGCTTGAAGTTCTGAAAAGTTCTCGTTGGCCTTGAGGTTGGGATAATTTTCAGACACCGCCATCAAGCGGCCGAGAGCTTGTGATAATTCGCCTTGTGCGGCTTGATATTGTTTGAGCTTTTCGGGGGTAAGGTTGTCTGAATTTATAGTTACTTGTGTAGCTTTGGCTCGTGCAGCCATTACATTCTCGAGTGTCTCGCTTTCGTGTTTGGCATATCCCTTAACGGTACTTACCAAATTAGGTATGAGGTCGGCACGGCGCTGATATTGTGATTGAATGTTGCCCCATGCAGTGGCCACAGCCTCGTCTTTGGCAATCAGGCCATTGTAGGTGGTCAGTGTGCCGCCTACCATAATAAGAATTAGCACGCCAATCACGAGCAGGGTTATTGTTCCTTTCTTCATATCCGTTTGTTGTTAGTTTGAAAAATGTCTGTTCGTTGTATTTGTTTGTCAAAACCGGCCGCCGCTTCCACCGCCGCCAAAGGTGCCGCCGCCGAAAGAGCCTCCGATACTTCCTCCACCGAATGAACCCCCACTGCTGCCACCGCCAAACAATATGGGCGGAATGGCATTGCCGTTGTGTGTGTCGTTTGTGTCGGTATAGTGTGTTGTTTTATTCCCGCACTTGGGACATTGCCAAATGGTACGTATCTTCCAGTCGCTAATAGCACTGGCGCGCACCCTCTGACTGCTGACTTTGCGCATGCGTGTCTTGCATTTAGGGCATCTTGGTGTGCGGTGGGCAAATATGTATGAGATGGCAATAATGAACAGCAATGCGATAATGAAACCTGCAACTGCGGCCGAACTGTCATCGTCGTTTCCATTCTCAGCTGTCAGGGAATTGTCTTTGCGTACATAGCTGTCAATGCGCTTGATTGTGTTGACAATGGCACTGTTCCAATCGCCAACTTTTAGTGCTGGCACCATTACCTGATTTTGAATTCGCCTGCAAATGGCGTCAGGCAGTGCACCTTCCAGCCCGTTGCCGGTAAGTATTTGGTAGCTTCTGTCCTCAGTTGCTAAAATGACAATCAAGCCAGAGCGTTGTTCTTTTGAGCCGATGCCATATTTGCGGCTCAAATCCATACCAAATTGATAAGGGTCGTCGCCCTTAAGCTGTTTAACCACCACCACTACAGTTTGAATGCCTTTGTCGCGTTCCAACGCTTGCAGCATGCTGTCAGTGGCGGCAACAGCTGTTGGCGATAGCACACCGTCGGGGTTGCACACATAATGTTGTGCGTTTTGCAAGTGGACCATGGGCAATGTTTCGATGGTCCACTTCTCTGCAAGCGCCATAGTGGTGGCTATGGCTGCAAACATCAGTAGTGTGAAGATTTTGCGTAACATATTTGTGATGGGTGCGGCAAGAACGCCGTACCAAACTCGCTTTGTTGTTTTGTTAAACCGAAACCTATGCAAAGATAGGGTAAATCATTGAGAAATGTACGCTAAATGCCTTACTTTTAATGCAGAAGCGTTGGTTCTGTTCATTTTATGGTGCAAATGTTTGCCTCAGAACTGAATAAGTGAGAACTTTGTACTACTTAAAAGATTTGGCTTTGTCGCACGATTTTCCGTACTTAGCAACCTTTATAAGCTGATGTATAATAACACCTGTTCGCATATTCTCACGAGAGAATGCAGTAGGGCATATCATTAAAACAATGAAACAAAATGGATATGTGCAGAAGCAGTTTGGTATTAAGACCAAACGTTTCTGCCAAACACTTGATTTGAAAAACGAGCCAGAACTCATTGCCGCATACAAGAAATTGCATGAAGAAGGTCACGTCTGGAGAGAAATTCTCAATGGTATCAAAGAGGTAGGCATTCTCGAAATGGAGATATACCTGTTGGAAAACCGCCTGTTTATGATTGTTGAAACGCCAGAGGATTTTAATTGGGACGAGTCGATGGCAAAACTGGCCAAACTGCCAAAGCAAGAGGAATGGGAGGCACTGACAGGAAAATATCAAAAGACGAAAGATGGTGCCACCTCTTCAGAAAAATGGCAACTTATGGAGCGTATATTCCATCTGTATTAGTGGGTCGCTCATATGGCTTGTCAGGAACTTGCCTCACATAATAGGGCTGACATCTTGCATCAGATGTCAGCCCCATTCTTTATCTTTGCTTGCCTTTCCACAGTGTATTCATGCGGTCGCGGCTGCGGTCTTCTGCCTGATTATTGCATGGTTTCCAAAGCACTTCGTCCTTGACCTCATTGGGCAGATATTGTTGTGGCGTAAAGTTTCCAGGGTAATCGTGAGGGTACAAGTACCCGTCGTGATAGCCAAGTTCCGCCATAAGTTTGGTGGGCGCATTGCGCAAGTGCAGCGGCACGGGCAGGTTGCCTGTACGTTTTACCAACTGCAAGGCGTTGTTAATGCCCATGTATGCTGAGTTACTTTTGGCGCTGGTGGCCAGATAAACCGTAGCTTCGGCCAAAGGAATGCGCCCTTCAGGCCAGCCGATTTTAGCTACTGCATCAAATGCCGCATTGGCCAGCAGCAGCGCGTTGGGATTGGCAAGTCCGATATCCTCAGAGGCCGAAATGACCAAGCGCCGTGCTATGAATTTGGGATCCTCGCCGCCCTCAATCATGCGTGCCAACCAATATAGTGCCGCATCGGGGTCACTGCCTCGAATACTTTTTATGAAGGCCGAAATGATGTCATAATGCATTTCCCCTTCCTTGTCGTAGGCCAATGGGTTTTGTTGCAGGCGTTCGGTGATCGTAGCATTGTCAATAACGAGTGGGTCGGCATCAGAGGCAGATGTCACCAAATCGAGTATGCCTAATAGTTTACGGGCATCGCCACCGCTGTATCTGAACAGAGCTTCAGTCTCTTTCACCTCGATATGCCGTTCTTTCAGCACCAAGTCCTTGGTCAGGGCGCGATGTAGCAGCACTTCGAGGTCTGCCTTGTCCAAACTCTTTAGCACATACACTTGACAGCGCGACAAGAGCGGGCGTATGACCTCAAATGAAGGATTTTCGGTGGTGGCGCCAATCAGCGTAATGGCACCAGTTTCAACAGCGGCCAAGAGCGAATCTTGTTGCGACTTTGAAAAGCGGTGAATTTCGTCAATAAACAAAATAGGGCTTTGCTCGCTGAAGAAACGTCCGTTTGTGGCACGGTCTATCACCTCGCGCACCTCTTTCACCCCGCTATTTACTGCTGATAGCGTGTAGAAAGGCGTGTCGAGATGTTGCGCAATGATTTTGGCCAAAGTCGTCTTGCCAACTCCCGGTGGCCCCCATAAAATGAATGAAGAAATATGTCCGGAGTCAATCATCTGACGCAGTACGGCACCTGGTCCTACCAGATGTTTTTGGCCTATGTAATCGTCGAGCGTTGTAGGGCGCAGACGTTCAGCTAATGGTTTCATTGTTCTATTTCGCTAAGTTCGAGCCATCGCATCGATTTTTCGTCAAGTTCTTCTTCGAGCAAAGGCAGACGTTTGCTTTTTTCTGTAAGTTCGTCAACGGACAGTGTGCCAGAGCAAAGACTCGTTTCGATTTCCTTCTTTTCGGCTTCGAGCCTTTCAATGTCCGTTTCAAGCTGCTTGAGTTCTTGCTTTTCCTTGAAAGACAGTTTGCGTTTCTTTTCGCCGCCCCAAGTGTTTGTTTTTGCATTAGTGTTGGTGGTTTGTTGCTTCTTTGCGGCTTCTCTCTCCTCTTGCTCTTCATGTTCACGCAGCGATTTCCATTCGCGGTATTCTGAATAATTACCGGGAAAATCGTCAATCTTGCCCTCACCGTTAAACACTAACAGATGGTCGACAACCTTGTCCATGAAGTAGCGGTCGTGACTGACTACTATCACACACCCCTTGAAGTCCTGAAGATATTCCTCAAGAATTTGCAGCGTGGCAATATCAAGGTCATTGGTCGGTTCGTCAAGTACCAAGAAGTTGGGGTTCTTCATCAGCACAGTGCATAGTTGCAGGCGTCGGCGCTCACCTCCCGACAATTTGTAAATGTAATCTTGCTGACGGGCTGGTGGAAAGAGAAAATGTGTCAGAAACTGCATGGCTGTCAGGTGTCGGCCATTTCCCAAGTCAATGTATTCGGCATGTTTGCGTACCGCGTCAATAACCTTGTCTTGCTCGTTAAAGTCCATGCCGTCTTGTGAGAAGTAGCCAAATCGTACAGTCTCACCCACAACAAAACGGCCTTCATCGGGTTGTTCAAGTCCAAGCAGTAGTTTGATGAATGTGCTCTTGCCGGTACCATTGCCACCCACAATGCCCATCTTTTCGAAACGTGCAAAGTTGTAGTAAAAGTGGTCAAGAATAATCTTCTGCTGTTTTTGGCCGTCGGCACCAGGCACATCGAAAGCTTTGCTCACATATTCGGCCTCAAATATTTTGCTGCCAATGTATCCGCTCTTTACTTCAAGTCGTGCAGCCCTTTCCTCACGCCGTTGCTTGGCACGCTGTTCCAATTCAACAAAAGCCTCTTTGCGATAGCGTGCTTTAGTGCCTCTGGCACAGGGCATGCGGCGCATCCAGTCAAGTTCTTTGCGATACAGGTTGTTGGCGCGTGCTATGTTAGCATTCTGTGCCGTGATGCGTTGCTCGCGTTTTTCGAGATAATACTCATAGTTGCCATCGTAGGTGTAAATGGTCTCATCGTCAAGTTCCAGTATGCGCTGGCACACATTGTCAAGGAAGTAACGGTCGTGTGTCACCATGAGCAGCGCTTTGGTAGTGCGTTGCAAGTAACCCTCCAACCATTCAATCATTGAAAGGTCAAGGTGGTTTGTTGGCTCGTCAAGCACCAGCAAATCGGGGTCCGCCAATAGTACATTAGCCAGAGCCACGCGTTTGAGTTGCCCACCAGACAACTCTTCTACCGGTTGCGTGAAATTGTTAATGTCGAGTTTCGACAGAATTTGCTTGGCTCTCAACTCAAAGTCCCAGGCCTCGCGTCGTTCCATTTCGTCTATCAGTTCGCTCAACCCCGGATTGCCGGGTGTGGCAAGGCATTGTTCGTATTGGCTGATGAGGGTTGACAATTCTCCAGCACGCTGGAAGCAGGCGTCAATCACAGTTGTACCAGACTCAAACACAGGCGCTTGTTCCAAAATGGCAATGTTGGCATCGCGTCTTGTCACGATAGTTCCCCCGTCATAATCCTCCTTTCCGGCCAAAATGTTCAGCAAAGTACTTTTCCCGGCTCCGTTATGTGCTATGAGTCCGACTTTCTGGCCGTCGGCAACCGAGAAACTTATGTCGTTAAAGAGTTCGAGCGCACCAAAGCGTTTAGTCAGGTGCTGAATGTCGAGTAATGGAATCATTGTGTTTGAGAAATAGGGGGGGTAAAAGCTAATATGCACACGCGCTTTCAAGGGTGTTAAGAAAACGCGTGTGCACATCAGCACAATGGGGGTTAGCGTTGAGGCTTAGAGTTCATTGGTTACAACGTTGCCCATTTGCATCACGTATGTCAGTTTGAGGTTCTCGTCAAACATCATGAGGTCGGCGTCCTTGCCAGCTTCGAGCGAGCCCTTGCGGTCGAACACGCCCATGATTTTGGCCGGAGTTTCGCTGGCCATACGGCAAGCGTCCTCCAATGGAATGTTAGCCATCTGCACGCAGGTGCGGATAAGACGATCCATTGTGGCGATAGAGCCTGCCAGAGCCGAACGGTCTGCCAATTTGCACACGCCGTCCTCCAATATGACGCGGGGGTCGAAGGCTGCATCGCCTTCAGTTGCAGCGCATGCCAAAGAGTCGGTAATGAGTGCTGTCTTTTCAACGCCCTTGATCTGGTAAATCATGCGCAGCATGACGGGAGGCACGTGAATGCCATCGGCAATCATTTCGACAGTCATGTCCTCGAGTGCAAAAATGCTTTCTACTGTGCCAGGCACCTTAAATTCACGGTTTTTGTAAACCACCGGCATGGCATTGTAGAAGTGTGTGGCATGAGTCATACCAGCATCGTGGCCGGCCACCACGTCCTCGTAAGTGGCGCGTGTGTGGGCTATGGCAGGTAAAACGCCATGTTTGCGGCAGGCGGTGATAAACTCAACCGAGCCGGGGAGTTCGGGCGCCTCGTCCCAACGCTTCAGACACTTATATTTCTCAAGCAGCGGTTCATACTCTTCAGCCACGGGAGCCTTGATCCACTCGGGAATTTGCGCGCCAGCTTGTTTAGGGTTGAAGTACGGACCCTCGAGGTGCAGACCGAGTACGGGGCTATTTTCTTCAGCCATCAATTTGTCACAAGTTTGGCAGGCAGCCTCAATCATGGGCACGGTTGACGATGAAAGTGTGGGGAATATTGAGGTCGTGCCGTGCTTGGCATGGGCGTTGATGGCTACGCGGAAAGCCTCTTCGGTACCCTCCATAAAGTCGCGTCCACCACCGCCGTGGACGTGCATTTCGATGCCGCCAGGCACAATAGTGCAACCCTTCGCATCAATGATTTCGGCACCCTCAACGTGCAAGTCGTTGTTGCTAACGGCTTTGATTTTGTTACCTTCAACAATTACAGAACCGCCCTTGAGCCAACCCTGTGGGGTGAGAATGCGGCCATTAATGATTTGCTTAAGCATGATAGAATTAAAGTTTGATGGGCAGAATGGCTTGGTGTGCGTTACAGGGCAAATATGATATGCTGTCACTACGGGTTAGGTTAAAGCCTCCCTGCCTGAATGATATCAAGTTGATTGTTATAGCGGTGCGTTGGCCGAATTTGTTGACAGACAAATGAACGACGAGTTGTTGTGCCCTTTTGGCTGTGTTCCCCGTCAGTATCACACATTCGCAGGTCGAAAAGAGCAAGGCGTGCCTACTTGTCAGCCTGTTAATATGTTTGCCCGTTAATGCTTAATTCCGCTAACGTCATAGCAAAGGTAAGCATATTTTTCTAACTTTGCACTCAAAATCTAAATAAATGACTACTAAACAACGTGAAGACCGCCGGCTACGTCCTCGTCGCCGTGGTTGGCTTGCGCTCATGCCGCTTGTGTTGCTTGCGCTGCTTATGGCAGTGATGGGCATATTGATGAACGACTTTTCGAGTGTGCCGATGACCATCGTGTTTTTGTTTACAGGTATTGCCTCATTGCTCACATTACGTGGTTACAGCATTGATGAGCGTGTACGCGCCTTTTCGCATGGTGCTGGCAGCAGCGACCTCTTATTGATGGTATGGATATTTGTGCTTGCAGGCGCTTTTGCTGCGTCGGCCAAGGATATGGGCGCGGTAACGGCAACGGTTGATCTGACCATGAGGTGCTTGCCCGGAAACATCTTGCTTGCCGGGCTGTTCCTGGCATCGTGTGTGGTGTCGCTTTGTATAGGCACGTCGGTAGGTACCATCGTGGCACTCGTGCCAATGGCGGCTGAGATGTCGGCACGCACAGGGGTGTCATTACCCTTCATGGTGGCCATAGTGGTGGGCGGCTCCTTCTTCGGCGATAATCTTTCATTCATATCCGACACGACTGTGGCTGCCACCCGTACCCAGAATTGTACCATGCGCGACAAGTTTCGCACCAATTTCCGCATTGTGCTGCCGGCTGCCATTATGTGTTTTGGCATTTACGCCTTTATGGGTTTTGAACAAGGCGTGGTATCAGCCAATGCTCAAGGCATCTTGCATCTTTGGCGAGTGCTGCCTTATGCCGTGGTGCTTGTAGCGGCGTTGTGCGGCATGAACGTTATGATGGTGCTCTGTGTTGGCACGCTCTTAACGGGTGTGGTTGGCATAGCCGAGGGGGCTTACACGCTTTCGGGTTGGTTGCTCTCCATGGCGCATGGCATAACGGGCATGGGCGACTTAATTCTCATCTCCATGATGGCTGGAGGCCTGTTGGCAGTTGTGCGCAAGGGTGGGGGAGTCACCTATCTCGTGCGTGTGCTGACCCGCCGTGTGCACTCGCGTCGTGCGGCAGAGTGTTGTATCGCGTCATTGGTTGCACTTACCAACTGCTGCACAGCCAACAATACTGTGGCCATATTGTCGGTTGGGGCAATAACTAAAGACATCAGTGTGCGCTATGGCGTGGACAAACGTCGCGCGGCAAGCTTGCTCGATATATTCTCATGCGTGGTCCAAGGCATTATACCATATGGTGCCCAGTTGCTCATGGCCAGTGGTCTGGCTCTTGTAAGCCCGATGCAGATTATTCCCAATCTTTATTACCCAATGTTGCTGGCATTGTCGGCAATTTTAAGCATAGCCGTAACAGGCAGGAATAAAGGACAAACAAAAAAATAACCACATTATAATAATGAAAAAGAAAAAGCGCAAATTCAAGCGTAGTTTCAAAATCTTTGTAGCAGTAGTCGTTGCCATAGTCGCTTTGCTCTGCATAAGCCGCTGCCGTGGGGGCAGTGAAAATGAAGGCAAATCCTTGCCCGAAAGCCGCATGCCGCATCTGAACGACTCGCTAACTAATGAAAAATCGAATTTCGATGGCGCGGCCGAGATGGACAGCATTATTGCCAAATATCTTAAGCGTTGGGAGGTGAATGGCGCACAGTTGGCTGTGTCGCGCAACGACTCTCTGGTTTATGCCAAGGGATATGGTTGGGCAGAGAAGGAAAAGAACGACCCCATGCGTCCGTCTAATATTCTGCGCATAGCTTCTGTGTCGAAGCTGATTACAGCCACAGGCATTATGAAACTGCAAGAAAAGGGCAAGCTAAAGCTGACCGACCATGTTTTTGGCCCTCAAGGCATATTAAATGATACAGCTTACACCAATGCCATAACTGATAAACGCTATTTCGACATCACAGTTGACGACTTGTTGCGCCACAAAGCCGGCTTTACGCGATATGCGGGCGATCCCGTTTTCTCAACCCGTTATATTATGATGCAGAACCACTTGAGCACACCGCCCGACCATCATGCGTTGCTGCAAATTGTGCTCAAGCGTCATTTGGGCTATCAGCCTGGGGGCGATATGCAGAAGTATTGCAATATAGGCTATTTGTTGCTGTCGATGATTATCGAGAAACGTTCGGGCACAACCTACGAACAGTTCATACAGCGCGAGGTGCTGCAGCCAGCAGGTTGCTTTGGCTTCAAAATAGCTGGCAATTACTATAAAGACCGTCACCCTGGCGAGGTGAAATATTACATGCACAAGGAGGCCGAACCCATTCAAGAGTTTAACAACAGCGGCCGCATGGTGGTTAAGTGCTATGGCGAGAACGACATTACGAGTTCGGCCGGCGCTGGTGCCTGGTGCGCTTCGGCAGCCGAATTATGTCATTTTATTTCGGCCATTGACGGCGATGCACATTACCCCGACATACTTACGGCGCAGTCGGTGCAGACAATGACCAAGGATATGGGTGAACACCGCTTCTCAATAGGTTGGAATTTCACCCCAACGGGAAAACCTTGGACGCGCACAGGTACGCTCTCGGGCTCAAGTGCACTGGTGGTGCGCTACCCCGACACCAACCAGTGTTGGGTGCTGATAACCAACACCAGCACATGGAAAGGCCAGGGGTTTGCCAAAGATACCATGGCCTTGTTTGAAAAACTCCGCCAAAAGTATGGCGCTTCCATGCGTCCGCTGGGTGTAGATTTTGCTTTCACCAAATAGTCTCGCGCGCGTCCGGCATTTTATTGCCATTTTGTCTGCACTCTGCACTAAACGTGGTAAACGTGTTGAAAATCAATGCGCTACGGCGTGTAGACAACTTCGATTCTTATCTACACTCTTGTCTGCACGCAGTTGTATTTGTCTGCACGAAAAGGTGGTGTAGCAGTGTTTATATGCACGCCATGTACGACAACCGCTGCACGTCATGGGCTTGCATGCACTATGGCAGTGTGAGGCGCAGCAAACGATTACGGGAGGTAGTACCGACAGTTCGTCCGACTGTTTGTGCTACCTCCCGTTATTGTTTTTCCTACCTCCCGTTTTTCTTCTCTTGCCGCTTGTTGTCGTGTCGATAATTTGCAGATAATCGTGCAGGCATAGTGCAGACGGAGTGTAGATGGAATGCATCTTTGTATACACATTTATAATGTAATGATAATCAGCTACTTATGCGCGAAAGTGCAGAGTGTAGACAAAAATTGATATTTTAATTTACTGTTGGTAAAACATGAACTTGCACACACGATACGAAGCAAGGCGGTTAGATAAATCCTTTATGTATGCAAAAATGAAAACACTCTGGACTTAGTAAGATGCTAAATCCAGAGTGTAATTGTTGCCGTGTGTTGGTCGTGGCTATTTTTTCAGCACAGGTTCGCAGGTCAAGTTGACACCCAGCTTTTTGAAGATTTTTTGGTCCACTTCACTCAGCATAACGGTGCAGTGTACCTGGCAGCCGCGCAATTTGGGCAGCTGTCCGAGCGCCTTGCGGCAGTTGTCATCGTTTTCAGACAAAACCGAGAGCGCCACAAGCACCTCATCGGTGTGTAAGCGGGGGTTGTGTCCGCCAAGGTATTGTATCTTGGTGTGCTGTATGGGCTCGATCATTGACTGCGGAATGAGTTTGAGTTGGTGGTCAATGCCAGCAAGGTGCTTCATGACATTGAGTAGCAAGGCAGCGCTGCAACCAAGTAATTCGCTCGAACTGCCCGTAATGATGGTGCCATCTTCGAGTTCTATGGCCGACGAAGTGTGGCCAGTTTCCTTCAAGCGCTCTTTAGCTGCCGTAGTTGTGCGACGGTAGTCGGTAGTGATGCCGGCTTGATTAAAGAGAATTTGTATTTTGCTGATTTCGGCTTCGTTGCAAGCACCGCGGGCCATCTTGTTGGTGGCGGCGTAATAACGGCGTATAATTTCGTCCTTTGATGCTTCGCAGCAAGCCTCATCATCGCTGATGCAAAATCCCACCATGTTAACGCCCATGTCGGTGGGCGATTTGTAGGGATTGGCACCATAGATGCCCTCAAACAGCGCATTGAGCACAGGGTATATCTCAATGTCGCGGTTGTAGTTGATGGCTATTTTGTTGTAAGCCTCCAGGTGGAACGGGTCAATCATGTTGACGTCGTTGAGGTCGGCAGTGGCGGCTTCGTAGGCAATGTTGACCGGGTGCTTGAGTGGCAGGTTCCATACGGGGAAGGTCTCAAATTTGGCATATCCGGCTCTGATGCCGCGTTTGTTCTCATTATATAATTGGCTGAGGCAAACAGCCATTTTGCCACTGCCGGGTCCGGGGGCCGTGACAATAACCAGCGGACGTTCGGTTTCAACATAGTCATTTTTGCCAAAGCCCTCGTCTGAAGCAATGAGCTTGACATCGTGTGGGTAGCCTTCGATCAGGTAATGGCAGTAGGTTTTGATGCCGTCACGTTCAAGTCGCTGCTTGAATTGTGTGGCAGCCGGTTGTCCGTTGTAGTGGGTGATGACTACAGAGCCAACCATGAACCCGCGGTTTTGGAATTCGCCTCTGAGTCGGAGTACGTCCTCGTCGTAGGTGATGCCAAGGTCGGCACGTTTCTTGTTCTTCTCAATGTCGGCGGCACTGATAACAATAACTATTTCAATGCTGTCGCTGATTTTTTGAAACATACGCAGTTTGCTGTCAGGCATAAATCCTGGCAGTACGCGGCTGGCGTGATGGTCGTCAAACAATTTGCCGCCAAGTTCCAGATAGAGTTTGCCGTCAAATTGCGAAATACGTTCTTTGATGTGTTCAGACTGAATGCGCTGATACTTTTCGTTGTCAAATCCTATTCTCATTTTGTGTACTTCGAGTTTGGTGCAAAGTTACGCAAAACATTATAGTAAATGGGAGTGGAATGCTTAAAATACGTGCGGGTGCCTCTAAAAAAGTTGGGTGTACCCGTTGGCGGAATATGTTAACAGGTTGGCGAATTGACGGGATGACACGTGTGTTCGTCAGGTTTCTGCGTTCCTTATTCTTCTGTCTTTTACATAACAAAGAGTGCAGGACATACTTAGTCGTCAACCTGCCAATCCGTTATCTCGTCAGCCAAAAAATTGGTCAACGGGGTAAGCATGGCTTGAGTTGTCCGCATCGTGTATCAATTACCTTATTGCAATCTGAAATATACATTTGGGGCGTTTTGTACCTTTTTCTGCACTAAAAATTACTAATGGGCACACTTTCAAGGAAAACTAACACACTGCATTTAGTTTTTTTGCCGTACCTTTGCACAAAGTTTATATTGGGGCGTAGTATGTACCAATGTAAACGGAAAGAAGGAAACACAAATAAAATACTTATAACAAACAACACATGAAGAAAATCGCTTTATGGGTGCTTACCGCAGTGGTCTTGACCGGTTGCGGCAGCAAGTCAAAACAGATGGGCGAAGCCAGCAATGACTTTGCAGTAGAAACTGTACAAACCACGTCGGCTGACTTGAAGACATCGTATCCGGCAACAATCAAGGGTATGCAGGATATCGAAATTCGTCCGAAAGTGTCAGGTTACTTGGTAAAACTGCTTGTTGACGAAGGTTCAACTGTTCGTAAAGGTCAGCCTTTGTTTTTGATTGATTCTGAACAATATCGTGCTGCGGTAAAGGCAGCTCAGGCTCAAATTCGTGTGTGCCGAGCCAATATTGCCACTCAAAAACTTACGGTGGAAAATAAGCGCATGCTCTTTAAGCAGAATATCATTTCGAGCTACGACTTGAAGATGGCCGAAAACACGTTGGCTTCGTACGAGGCCCAGTTGGCATCGGCTGAGGCCCAGTTGCAGAGCGCACAGGACAACTTGCGATGGTGTACGGTTACAAGTCCGGCAGATGGTGTGGTGGGCTCAATTCCTTATCGTGTAGGTAGCTTGGTAAGTGCACAATCGGCCGATCCTTTGACCACCGTGTCAAACATATCAAAGATGTATGTTTACTTCTCAATGACCGAGAAGCAATTACTTGCCCTTACGCGTGAGGCCGGTGGTGTGAATGCTGCCATTAAGAAGATGCCTGCAGTGAGCCTTTTGCTCTCAGATGGTTCAACTTACAGCCAGAGCGGTACTATCAGTACTGTAAGCGGTGTGATAGACTCTTCAACGGGTTCGGTGCAGATGCGTGCTACATTTGACAATGCACAGCACATTCTCCGCTCAGGTGGTACGGGTTCAATCCTTGTTCCTACTCATTCAAACGATGCCATCATTGTGCCGCAGAGTGCTACATTTGATGTGCAGGACAAGAAGTTTGTTTATGTGTTGAACAACGATAAGACTGTTGCCACTCGCGAAATTACTGTGCTGCCGCAGAATGATGGTCAAACTTATGTAATAGCCTCGGGCCTGCGTTCGGGTGAGCGCATCGTAGTAGATGGTGTGAACCAGTTGAAGAATGGCCAAAAAATCAATCCTATTACGCTTGCTCAGCTCCGTGCTAACCAAAAGAAGGAACAGCAGGCCATGAAGGACGGCAAGATGCCGGGCGAAAAGTAATAAAGGCTCAAAGCATAATCAAGTATAATAATATGTGCAGCAAGCGGATATAGGGCTTTGGCTTAGCAGCCGCTTGTTGTTTATCAATTAAATATATTAGCAATATGACACTTGATCGGTTTATTAACCGTCCGGTACTCTCTACCGTGATATCAATTGTGATTGTCATATTGGGTGTATTGGGTTTGGTATCACTCCCAGTTGTCCAATATCCTGACATCGCACCACCTACTGTGCAGGTGAGCACCACCTATACGGGTGCAAATGCGCAGACCGTGTTGAACTCCGTTATTGCTCCGCTCGAAGAGCAGATCAATGGTGTGGAAAACATGGACTACATGACATCTACTGCAACCAATACAGGTGCTGCCACCATACAGATTACCTTTAAGATGGGTACTGACCCTGATATGGCAGCCGTGAATGTGCAGAACCGTGTGGCTAAAGCACAGGGTTTGTTGCCCTCGGAGGTAACGCAGGTAGGTGTGATTACACAGAAGCGTCAGAGTTCAATGTTGATGATTTTCTCTGTTTCGGATACAGAGGACCGCTACGATGAGGCTTTTGTTGAGAACTATGCAAAAATTAACATCATTCCGCAGATTCAGCGTGTAAAGGGTGTGGGTGATGCCATGGTGATGGGTGCCGACTATTCTATGCGTATTTGGCTCAATCCAGAGAAGATGGCAGAATACCACTTGATGCCTACGGACATCAGCGGTGTACTGGCTGAGCAGAACATTGAGGCCGCACCTGGTAACATCGGTGAACGTGAAAACCAGACATTCCAGTACACGTTGCGTTACAAGGGTCGTTTGAGCCAGGTTCCTGAATTTGAGGATATTGTGATCAAGGCTAATCCTGATGGTACGATTATTCACTTAAAGGATGTGGCACGTGTAGAACTTGGCCGTGTAAGCTATGGCTTCTCGGGTAAGGTTAATGGTCACAAGTCCGTAACTTGTATGATTTCGCAGATGGCAGGTTCAAATGCAACTGAAATCATTCAGGACTGTGAGAAGTTGCTTGATGATGCGCAGAAGGGCTTGCCTCAAGGTTTGAAGATTACTGTGGCTCAGAACGTAAACGACTTCCTTTTTGCCTCTATTCACGAAGTGATCAAAACCTTGATAGAGGCATTTATCCTCGTGTTTATAGTGGTGTATATCTTCTTGCAGGATATGCGAAGCACCATCATACCATCTGTGGCTATTCCTGTGGCTTTGATTGGTACATTCTTTGCTCTGTATGCCATTGGTTTCTCGATCAACTTGCTGACACTTTCGGCCATGGTGCTGGCCATTGCCATTGTGGTGGATGATGCCATTGTGGTGGTGGAAGGCGTGCATGCCAAGTTGGATCAAGGTTACACGTCGGCACGAAAGGCTTCAATCGATGCCATGCGTGAGTTAGGCTCGGCCATCGTGTCTATTACGCTCGTGATGATGGCTGTGTTTATTCCGGTGAGCTTCATGTCGGGTACCTCGGGCGTGTTCTACCGTCAGTTCGGTTTGACCATGGCCATTGCCATCGGTTTCTCAGCTTTGAACGCCCTTACGCTTTCGCCAGCCCTTTGTGCCATCTTGCTGAAACCGCACAAGGCACATGGTGAGGAGGAAGAATCGTTGAAACAGCGCATGGGCACGGCTTACAAGGCTGCTGGCCGAACAATGTATCAGCGTTATGCCGAAAGCATTGGCCGCATACTTCATCCCAGTATCACTCTGATATTGGTGGTCATCTCTATCCTCGGCTTGATATTCGGTGGTTTCAACTTTGATTCGCACCCTGTCATCACTGTTATTCTTTCAATCGTAGCTATATTGGCCTTTATCGGTCTGACTACGAAAAAATTCCAGAACTCTTTCGAGGCTTCGTTCGACAAGATATTGAAGTCTTACAAAAAGAAGGTACTTATCTTCATTCAGCGCCCCTGGCTCTCACTCGGCTTTGTTGCTGGTAGTATTGCCTTGTTGGTATGGATGATGAATATCACGCCTACGGCCATGGTGCCCTCTGAAGATACTGGTACCATTATGGGTGTTGTAACCATGCCTCCTGGCACATCGCAAGACCGCACTGAAGCTTACCTTAACAAGGTAGACAGCCTCGTGCGTTCATGTCCGGCTGTTGAAATCAGCACCATTGTATCGGGTTACTCGTTCATTGGTGGTCAAGGTCCTTCGTATGGTTCGTTCATTATCAAGTTGAAGGATTGGGAAGAACGCTCTATGAAGGAGAGTTCAACCGTAATCTTTGCCAACTTGTATCTGCGTTCGCGTGACGTGTTTAAGGATGCACAGGTTCTCTTCTTCCAGCCGCCTATGATTAGTGGTTATGGTGTGACAAATGGTTTCACATTTAACTTGCAAGACCGTACCGGTGGCGACTTGAACAAGTTCTACCAGGTGGCTCAGACTTTCTTGGCAGACTTGCAGAAACGTCCTGAAATCGAGTCTGCTCAGACGACCTTCAACACCAACTTCCCTCAATATACTATTGATATTGATGCGGCCAAGTGTAAGCGTGCCGGACTTTCGCCCAGGGATATCTTGACAACGTTGCAAGGTTACTATGGTGGCCTTTACGCTTCAAACTTCAACCGTTTCGGTAAGATTTATCGTGTAATGATACAGGGTGAACAGGCCGATCGTGCAAACCTTGAGAGTCTGTACAAGATAAAGGTGCGTAATGGCAGTGAAATGGCTCCTATCACTGAGTTCATGACGGTAACCCCGACCTATGGTCCTGACAATATCAACCGTTTCAATATGTACACCTCTATGTCTGTGAATGGTAACCCTGCATCGGGATATACTTCAGGTCAGGCAATTAAGGCTATTGAAGAAGTGGCTGAAAAGAGTTTGCCTACGGGTTATTCGTTTGAGTTCTCGGGCCAGACTCGTGAGGAACAGCAGAATTCAGGCAGCTCCACTGGTATCGTGTTTGTGCTTTGCTTTGTGTTTATCTACTTGTTGCTTGCTGCCCAGTACGAAAGTTACATGTTGCCTTTCGCTGTGTTGCTTTCAGTGCCCTTCGGTTTGGCTGGCTCATTCCTCTTTATTCAGGGTGTAGGTGCTATCAACAATGTGTTGCCTATTTTTGGCGAGGCTGCAAATAATATTTATGTGCAGATTGCACTTATCATGTTGATGGGTCTGTTGGCTAAGAATGCCATCTTGATTGTAGAGTTTGCTCTTGAACGTCGAAAGATGGGTATGAGCATCTCTTGGGCTGCAGTGCTTGGTGCTGGTGCCCGTCTGCGTCCTATCTTGATGACGTCTTTGGCCATGATTATCGGTCTGTTGCCTTTGATGTTCTCATTTGGTGTAGGTGCTAATGCCAACCGCTCGCTTGGTACATCTGCCATTGGCGGTATGTTGATTGGTATGTTATTCCAGATCTTTATCGTTCCTTCGTTGTTCGTGATCTTTGAATATTTGCAGGAGAAGATCAAGCCTATCACATGGGAGGATATGGATAACAGTGAGGCAAGCTCAGATATTGAACAATACACTAAATAACGCCAGTAAAGGTGCATTAGGTGATATGTAAAACTGGTAATAGGTAGAATGTTGTTGCACGGCATGAGGTTCATGCAATGATGTTTTACTTATTACTTCAACCTCTTTGGTTGTTCATGGTTTTACTTGTTACTTAACGCTTCAATAAATTACATATATGAAAATCAATTTTCCTATCATAGGTTGTGCCATGCTGATGACAAGTTGCTCGGGTATATACAAGAACTACGAGCGTCCTCAGACATTGGCACAAGGTATTGACAGCTTGTATCGCAACACAACAACTGATGTGGTTAAAGCTGACACCGCCAGCTATGGCAATACACCATGGCAGGAGGTGTTTACCGACCCGCAACTGCAGGCTCTTATCAACAAGGCTTTGGCAAACAATACTAATTTGCTTAATGCTGATTTGAGTATTCAGCAAATCCAGGCTGGTTTGAAAATGCAGCGCCTGGCTTACTATCCGAGCATAGCCTTTCAACCACAGGGAACCATGTCAAGTTGGGACTTTAACAAGGCCAGCAAAACTTATGCTTTCCCGATAGCAGCAAGTTGGCAATTTGGTTCGATGGGTTCAATTCGTAACACGAAAAAGCAGTACGAGATGAACCTCGAAATGACTAAAGCTGCAAAGCAAGCTACACGTACTGCTATTATAGCCAATGTGGCCAACCTTTACTACACGCTGCAAATGCTTGATGAACAGCTTAAGACTACGCAGGAGACTATCGGCATTTGGGCAGAGAATGTGCGCGCAATGGAGGCCATGAAGGAGGGCGGTATGACTAATCAGGCTGCCGTGTCGCAGGCTAAGGCAAATTACTATAATTTGCAAAGTACTGTGCCTGCACTGCAAAACAGTATAACACAAACTGAAAATGCGCTTTGTACTTTGTTGTGCGAGGCTCCGCACAATATCAGTCGTGGTGCTTTTAATGCAGATAATTTCCCAACACAATACTCTGTCGGAATGCCAGTTCAGCTGCTGGCCAACCGTCCAGACGTACATGCTGCTGAAATGAAGGTGGCATCGGCTTTCTATGGCGTAAACGTAGCCAAGTCGGCTTTCTATCCTTCGCTCAATATAACAGCGCAGGGAAGTTGGACGAACAATGCTGGCGCTATTGTCAATCCAGGCAAGATACTTGCCACTTTGCTCGGTTCGATTACTCAGCCGCTTTTTACCAATGGCAAACTCAAGGCAAACTTAAAGATCTCGCAGTTGCAGTATGAGGCTGCACAAAATGATTTCAAATCGACCTTGTTGAGTGCCGGCCAAGAAGTGAGCAATGCTCTTGCACAATATCAGGCTGCTGCCCAGCAGGAGGAGGCTTGCAAACATCAGGTGGCTGAATTGACAACGGCGTTGGAGAACACTAAAATGCTCTTCCAACACAGCACAAGTACCACTTATCTTGAGACGCTTACAGCACAGCAGAGCCTCATTCAGGCTCAGTTGACGCTGATTTCGGACAAATTTGACAAGGTGCAGGCCGCCATCAACCTTTATCAGGCGCTTGGCGGAGGCCGTGAAACTGAAAATAACTAACCCAATATTGATAATACTAAAGGTAGAATATAATATGGTTGGTATTTATTAGATAAATGAGGTTACAAGGTTTCTTTTGTTACATGTGGTGACTAAGGAAACTTTGTAACCTCGTAATCTTATATTCCAGCATACTAAGTGTATTCGTCCTTACAGTTTATCTTAATTAAAAACTTTATTCCATGATTAGTCCTTTAGCTTATGTTGACCCCGAGGCCAAACTTGGTCAAAACGTGGAGGTCGGCCCTTTTGCCTATATTGAGAAGGGTGTTGTAATTGGTGATAATTGTGTTATCAAGTCGCATGCCAGCATTCTTAAAGGTACGACAATGGGCAGTGGCAACATTGTATATCAGAATGCTGTAATTGGTGCGACTCCCCAAGACTTTCACTATGTAGAGGGAACCTCTACAAAGGTGGTTATCGGAAACGACAATCGCATTCGTGAAAATGTGGTGATAGCTGGCAGCACGTATCCTGACAAGGCTACAATTATTGGTGATAGCAATTTTATTATGGACCGCGTGCACATTTGTCATGATGTACACATATTCAATAAGTGTGTTGTAGGCATTGGTGCTTGCATTGCCGGCGAGTGTGAAATTCACGACTGTTCAATACAAAGCACAGGTGTTGTTGTACAGCAGCATGTACGTGTAGGCCGCTACTCCCTTATCCAAAGTGGTTGCCGTGTACAGAAGGATGTGCCTCCTTATGTGATATTGGGTGGTAATCCTGCCTCATACCACGGAGTTAATGCCGTTGTATTGAAACATGTTAATAAGACAGATCGTATTATTCGCCATATTGCCAATACGTATCGCATTATATATACAGGTAACTTCAGTCTTGAAGATGCTGTGCTCAAGATTCCTGAGCAAATACCGATGAGTGAGGAAATTGAAGATATCCTCGAATTTGTGAGGGGTGCCAAACATGGCATAGTGCGTCATATGGAGGAGGATTAAGTCTTGGCGGACTTAATGTCTATGTCTTAAAGCAGAAGCGCATTTCATGATTGATGGTCATGAAATGCGCTTCTTGCTTTATGTGATGACATGAGAAAACTCCCGATAGCATGGCATTTGCACATGCTATCGGGAGTTACC
>ERZ1023869.132-NODE-132-length-31755-cov-71.307192_pt1 | contig 31755 bp, 18 predicted proteins | sample MGYA00380390_ERZ1023869 | MGnify/ENA primary metagenome ERZ1023869 (study PRJEB33179, sample SAMN07449005) | human gut metagenome | biome: Human-gut; feature: Human associated habitat; material: Faeces | host: Homo sapiens | place: India: Bhopal | collected...
AACTTCAATGTAGAGGAAGATGTGGCATACATACCAAATAAAGAGGTCGATTTTGGACACTACTTCGATGATGTGTTCGGTGTTACAATACCGCCATCAGACGTAGAAAAGATTAGGGTTCTGCTTCAATTCTCAAAAAAGCAATACCCTTACATCGTGTCCAAGCCCCTGCACCATTCGCAGGAAATAGTAGATGCAGACAATCGCATTCTGGCCGTTGAAGTACGACCTACATACGAATTTACGCAATTGATACTTTCGTTCGGATTTGACGTAAAAGTGCTCGGACCAGAGCCTTTCAAACAGGAGATATTGGCAAATCTACGTCGGAATCTGCAGAATTATGATGTAATGCAGATAGACTGCACCGATGAGTTGTAACTTTGCATTAGTAAGAATAGATAATATGATACAAACTGGTAACATAATAAAAAATCTCAGTCCAACAGAAGCTGTTGTGATAGATAAGATTAGAACGCTTGGCTCTAAATATTCATTGAGCTACACTGGCATAAACAGCAACAGGCGTTCTTCTAAGATTCTTGACGAGCAACAGATGGCAGCATTAGAGCTTCTTACTTCTGATGGTGAGTTTAACTTTAAGGGAAATCCTGATAAATTCGTTCTGTTTGCAGAAGCAGAGCGAATCAATTCTGCATACCAGTTTGATCCATTGTTTGCTATCAATTGTAGCGTTGTTGATCCTCTTCCACATCAAGTTGAAGCAGTATATAAGTATCTCCTTCCACAGCCAAAGATACGTTTCCTTCTTGCCGATGATACTGGAGCAGGAAAAACTATCATGACAGGTCTTTTACTCAAAGAACTCATTATGCGCAAGATGGTAGAACGTGTTCTTATCGTTACTCCTGGAGGTCTTACAAAACAATGGCAAGAAGATGAAATGGGGATAAAGTTCAACATACCTTTCAAACTTGTCAATAGAGATGTTTTCTCATCTGAGCCAACAGTTTTCCAAACTAGTGACAGAATCGTTACTTCCATTGACTTTATCTGCAGAGAGGATATAATGCAGGTTATAAGTAAAAGCAGCTGGGATTTCGTCATCATTGATGAAGCTCACAAACTTTCTGCATATGAATATGGAGAAAAACTTTATAAATCAAAACGTTATGAGGCAGCCCATATACTGTCCCAACAATGCGAGCATTTATTACTCTTAACAGCTACTCCACATAGAGGAAGAAAAGATACCTTCAAGCGACTGTTACAGCTGCTTGATGAGGACATCTTTGCAACAGCAGATTTGGCCACAGAGAGAGTGCGTGAAGTAAGTATGAATGGAGCCAACAAATTCTTCATCCGCCGTTTAAAGGAAGACATGAAGGATTGGGATGGTAATGCTTTGTACAAAGAACGCCACACAAAAACTGTAAGCTATGACCTTACATCTGACGAGAAACGATTGTATGATGCAGTAACCAACTATCTGACTCAACAAAAAAAGGAAGCTAGTGAGACTAAGAATATTCATGTGTCATTGGCTCTCCAGGTTATGCAGCGTCGTTTGGTCAGTTCAATATTCGCTATACGCAATACATTGCTGAAACGCTGGCTTGCTCTTCAAGAACTGGTGGACGAATTGGATAAGAATCCGTCCCTATGGAAACAGCGTGTCAAGCTGGATGAACTCGAAGTTGCAAACATTGATGATCTCGATGAGCTGGACGATGAAGAACGTGAAGCTCTCGACCACATCATGACAGATCCTAAGAAGCTGAAACTCTTCACAACAGCCAAGAGTCTTTCGGATATTAGGAAAGAAGCTGGCGAAGTAAAGTCTCTCTACGAGATGGCAAATACTCTGTACAATCAACAGCAAGAAGAACAGAAGTACATAGAACTTAAGAAACTTCTCTCTTCTCAGGGAGTTATTGATGGAGAAAAGTTGGTTGTCTTTACAGAACACAAAGACACCCTACTCTACCTTCAGGAGCGTCTGATCAACAATGGCTATAATGTTGTCACGATACATGGAGGAATGACTGTAGACGAGCGGCGCGAATCTCAATGCAGATTTATGGCTCCAGACGTGCAGATTCTAATATGTACTGATGCTGCAGGAGAAGGTATAAACTTGCAATTCTGCCGTCTGCTGATCAATTGGGATATACCGTGGAACCCAAATCGCTTGGAACAGCGTATGGGACGAATCCATCGTTATGGACAGAAATCGGATGTCATTGTGTTCAACATGGTGGCAAGCAACACTCGTGAAGGCCAAGTTCTGAAGAAACTCCTTTGCAAACTGGACATTATCAGAGAACAACTTGGCGATGACCGTGTTTATGATGTCATTCAAGATGTACTCAAAGGCGTGTCTTTAGACAGCATAATCTCGTCAGTCTTAAATGGTCAGGAGAGCGAATTAAATTCGTTTATTGACAAAGATACAAAAGACTTAGAATGTTTATTCACAGAATCAATAGAGAGCCAAAATGAAACGATAGCTCATTCGGTGGTAGATTACAAAGATGCGCGTAAACTTAAAGAAGATAGTGATGAAAAACGTCTTCAACCAATCTACATCAGATTGTTCTTTGAACGTGCATTTAAGTATCTTGGCGGAGAATACAACGAAATGTCAGATGGTATATTCCAGATAACATACATCCCTGATGTTATTGTCAATAAATTGAAAGAGAAATATAAGATTTATTCAGAGAATCTTACTTCTCAATACTTTTTCTTTGACAAGACTAAATATTTGGAGCATCAGCAAAGTGTGGCCTCTTACGGAAATGCTTATTACATCAATCCTGGCAATGCTTTGTTTGACTGTCTCATAGATACGGTACGCGACTCTTTTCGCGACGAAATGCTTAAGGGAACCATACTGGTGTCACCAGAAGACAGACATCCGTATTTTGCATTCTTTGTAAAGAATCAGATACAAGACAATCGACAAACGCCTGATGGTGAATCGAGTATAGCAAACGAGTTGCTGACACTTATATGTCAAGACAAAAATGGAGTTTTTCATCAAACTTCACCAGCAAAGCTTCTTGATTTGTGTCCACCAGCAGAATTTGCTAAAGAAATACAGCCTCCAAAACCTGCCAATGAAACGGAAGTGATAGAATGGGCTTATGAAAACCAGACAGAGCCACTGTTAGCTTCTACGCAAAAGGCAGTGAAGGAAGATACGGAAAACCGGAGAGAATATCTACAAACTGCGTTTACGCAAATCATCATCGATATACAAGGAGAAATCAATGAACTTCAAAATAAGGTTCTTTACTCTGACGATGAAAAAGTGAAACAGAACCTTTTTGCAAAAGAGGCACGTTACAGAGCTCTATTAGAGCGAAAGCGAGAACGCATGAATGAAATGGATAGTATGATACAATTGTTCCCCGTTGAGCCAAAAGTTCTTGGGTGTGCATATGTAGTTCCACTCAATCAAGTAGAGTACAAACAGAACTACGGTATGAGCCGCGACGACGAGGTGGAAGCCATAGCAATGAAAGTTGCAATTGATTACGAAGAGACTCATGGCAGAAACACTTCTGACGTGTCGAAAGACAATATAGGCTATGATGTCAAGAGCGTTGACTCTATCGGAAACAAACGCTACATTGAAGTGAAGGGACGTGCAGGAACTGACGGTGTGATGCTTAGCGAGAATGAAATGAATCGTCTCGCACAATTAGGGTCAAGAGCTTGGCTTTATATTGTTACGGAATGTCATGGCGACAAGCCTGTGCTCAACATCATTAACAATCCGGCAAGACGTCTTGTCTTTGAAAAGAAGACCAAAGGTGTTCAATTCTTCCTTCCAGTTGAAGAGTGGCAAACAAAAAAAGAGTAAAAATAAATACAACATATATGAAAGCAAAAAAACTTATAGAAGTAGCACTACCTATCAAGGAGATATCTGCAGAGAGTGTCCGCGACAAAAGCATCCGTCACGGACATATATCTACATTACATCTTTGGTGGGCACGCAGACCTTTGCCTGTGTGTAGAGCTATAGTCTTTGCAAGTCTGGTTCCTGACCCATTGGACGTGAATTGCCCACAAGCATTCAAGGATGCTGTGGCAACATTGTTAGGTCCGCAAAAAGATGGAATCTTACAAGTGGATCCATATAAGCCATACACAGACATACCTTATACTTCCGTTGTTGATCCGATGGAAGACAATTTGCGTAACCGATTGATGATGTTCATTGGTAAATTCTCTGACAAATGCCAGCAGAATATGTTGGCAGGTAAAAGCACGACACCCAAGGAACAGCTTGGTGACGGGTCACTTATCAAATGGGAGAACAAAAATAACCCTAAAATCTTACAGATTGCGAGAGAACTTATTTGGGTCGCATACAACTCAGAAGAAGATACCAATGTTGGATTCGAAACATTGCATAAATGTTTTAATGAATCATATACTGCTATTAAAAATGCAGAAGATACTTTGTATGACATCGTTGATAGACATTTATATTCTGCAGAAGTTGACGATTTAGAAAAAAATCTTCATGAAGCAATTGACAATTTTCAGAGTCAAATGCCTTCTGTGTTTGACCCTTTTGCTGGTGGTGGAGCTATTCCATTAGAAGCTGCGAGATTAGGTTGTCGTAGCTTTGGAAATGACATCAATCCTGTTGCTCATATCATAGAAAAAGGTTCTGCCGAGTTTCCACAAAAATATGGTAAGCCTATCATATATAGTGAAAATGAGTTTGAAAGAATATATGGGAAAACTGAGGGTGCAAACTTTTTACATAAAAAGGAAATAAATAAAAACGCGCAGGGATATTATTTCATCCCCAATCAATTAGCATTTGATGTTGAGTTCTTTGCAAATAAGGTTATCTCTAATACAAATGCTAAATGTGGTAATCTATATAAATCTCAAGGAGATAATTGTAGCTTGGTTTATTATTGGGCAAGAACTGCAACCTGTTCAAATCCATCATGCCATGCAGAGATTCCAATGCTTAAGCAGTTCTATTTATCAAAAAAAAGGACAGCGAAGCCAAAAGATTGGGTCTTTCTAAACCCAATTATTAAGGGTAATAAAATCGATTTTGAGATAAAAAATGGCCGTTTTGACGAGGAAGGCTGGAATAAACATGGTAATATTACTTGTCCATGTTGTGGAAGTATTACTAGCATTTCTGAAGTTAAAAATCAATTCAGAACATCTAAAATAAAGGAAAGATTATTGGCCATTATTGATGATGGAATTAAACGCACATACAGAGTTCCATCTCAGGAAGATATAGAAAACATTAATTCCATTAAAAGGAATGACTCATTGCCAAAAGAACAGCTCGAGATTGGGAATGTTAGGAATTTCAACACTCCAGGATGGGGTATAGACACTTTTGATGGTTTGTTCTCAAAAAGACAAAGTGTTTTCTTGACCACGTTTAAGTCTGAAATAGAAGAGGTATGTAAAAACATACCTTTTAACAAAGAATATGTTTTAGCGATAAAAACATACCTTGCGATATTATTTGATAAAGTGTTATGTAGAAACACTTCTTTTGGTGTATGGCATAAATTGCAGGAAACAGTTGAACATCCGTTTGGAAGGCAAGCTATTCCAATGGTATTTGACTACCCAGAAATGAATCCTTTTTCATCATTATCAGGTGCATGTAAAGGACAATTGGCTGCCATTATTTTATATTTGGAATCAGAGAATTCTTTTCCTGCTATATTTAATAATGTGATTAGTGGTGACAAATCGCAATTTGAAAGAAAATCACTTACTGCTGTCATAACAGATCCACCATATTATGATGCAATCGCATACGCAGACTTATCAGATTTCTTTTATGTATGGTTAAAATCAATATTAGGAAAAGATTATGAACTTGTATTTTCTACTCCGAAAACGCCAAAACAAGAAGAATGTACAGCGCTCAAACATCACCATGATAATAGTGATTATAAAGCGAAATCTCATTTTGAGAAAAAGCTTACATCAATATTTGATGCAATAGAAGTACAAACTAAAGATGTTGTTAGTATTATGTTTGCTCATCAAAGTACAGAAGCTTGGACAACTTTATGTAATTCAATTCTTGGAGCTAGAATGAATATTACTGGTTCCTGGCCAATGGATACTGAAGTTAGTATTGCACTAAAGGCAGACATGGCAACACTAGAATCTTCTGTTACCGTAGCTTGTCGCCCGTCTGAAAGAAAAGGATATGGTGATTACAAGGAAGTTAAAAGAGATATAGAAAGAAAAGTTACCAATGAGATAGAGTCATTATATGAGTTAGGATTTAGAGGTGCAGATCTTCTTACTGCTTGTTTCGGACAGGCTGTAAGCGAATTTGGAAGATACAAGACAGTTGAAAAATCTGATGGTAGCGAAGTCTCTGTAGCCGAATTGCTTGAAATGGCACGTAATGCAGCTTTCGACGCTTTGCTAAAAGGTGTCCAGGGAGATGATTACACTAAATTCTATATAGGATGGCTACAGTTGAACGGTACGGGCGAAGTTGACTTTGACGATGCAACTAAGTTCACTCGTGTAGGTGTAAATGTTAACATCAACGACATTAAGCACGAGAGACTTCTCATCCTTGAAGGGAAAAAAATGCACATAGCAATGGCAGAAGAGCATATAGGTGTATCCTCTGTAGAAGGCACTCGACAAGAAGACTCTCCTATCAAGCAAGCGCATCGGTTTATTCTTCTTTATAGAGAATCAGATAGAGCCAAGATTTTACGATTCGTTAGAGATATCTGTCCAGAATCGTCTTCTCCGCTATGGCGTTTGCTTGCGACATTAAAAGAATTGCTCCCTGCAAATGATGACCAAAAACAGATAGCAGGAATTCTTCAGAATGCAGATGATTTCCGTCAGCATTGCCATGAGGACTATAAGCCTGTACAGGGTAATCTTTTTGAAGATTTATAAATAAATTAAGATAGTAATGAATAACGAAAATATTTTTCAAGCGCTGGGTATCTTCCTTGATGCCATGCGACCTTTCTTGGTAAACGTACTTACCAACCACTTCCCAGGCGAACCTTGGGAAGGGGTGTTCTTTTCACGTCTTACTGCTTCAAAGCAGGAGCAGTGGAATCAAGCTGCAAGACAAGGTGTAGAGTCAATGCTTCGTATAGACTATCATAACCTGACATTCTTAGCCAGTAAGTTCAGAGACGAACTGGGAGAAGAATTAGGTAATGATCGTTCGAAAACATATACGTTCGAAAACGTGATGAGCGAACTTAAAGAAGCGCGAAATAAATGTCAGCACTTTACACCATTGACAGATGATGAAAAAGAACGTGCTTTCAGCAACATGAAATTGATTGCCAACATGCTTGGCATGGCAGAACTTCGTCAGGAAATTGATCGTCTGCAAAAGAAACATACGGTTACACCTGCTGCTGTTGCTCCAATACAAGTTACAACTGTGACATCAACACCAGCTAATACAGATATCATTGATGATGGCTCTCCTCTACAATCATGGTTTCGCAATTGCTTGCCACACTATGATATTAGAAGTGGAGTACTCGACGAATCGGTTTTTGCAGCTAATTTGAACGAAGTAGCTCTTGGAACAGGTCCAGAAGTATACAACAACCCTACTTCTTTCTTTGCTAAGACCTACATCACAGCAGGTCTTCGTGATATAGCCAACCGTGTAGTACGAGCTTTGAATGGAGAGGAAACGGAGAATCGTGTCATTTCTCTCCAGACCGGTTTTGGTGGTGGTAAGACCCATACTTTGATATCAATATATCATATTGTAAAGAGTGGTGCACGCTTACTTCAATCTGAGAGCTGTAAGCATATTCTCCAGGAAGGTGTAACACCAAACTTTGAAAGTGCAAAAGTTGCCGTATTTACAAACAATACAACTGATGTAACGCAAGGTCGTCAAACCGCCGAAGGCTTTACCATTTACACTCTTTGGGGAGAATTAGCATACCAACTTGGTGGCGTTGAGGCATATGAGAAGGTTAAGCTGAATGACATTGAGCGTACAGCACCTACTTCTGCCATATTTAAACCTATTATAAAGAATGCAGGTACTTCTTTGATTCTTATAGATGAGTTGGCAGATTACTGTGTAAAAGCCACTTCCAAGAAAGTTGGTGCAGGCAATTTGTTCAGCCAAACCAATAGCTTCATGCAGACATTAACAGAAGTTGTATCAGCTATTCCAAAGTGTGTGCTTATTGCGACTCTCCCTGCAAGTGCTACTGAGGTTGCTGATTCACAGATTGGTCAAACTGTGCTTGACTCTCTTCAGAATCGCATTTTCCGTATAGGTTCCAGCGTAAAACCTGTTGATGACGAGGAAATTTTTGAAGTGGTTCGTCGCCGTTTGTTTGAGCAGATTAATGATGTTAATGTGATTGACCTTGTAGCAAAACGCTACAAGGAAATGTTCCATAACCGTTATCGTGATCTACCAGACTATTGTGACAAAATGGAATATGCCAACAAGATTAAAAAATCGTACCCATTTCACCCTGAGCTGATAGAGATGTTCCGTCAGCGTTGGGGAAATGACTCACGTTTCCAACGAACACGTGGCGTTCTTCGTTTGCTTGCTTCTATTGTACAAGATCTTTGGAAGCGCCGTGATTCTCTCGTAGGCTCTCAGGCATTGATCCATACATCTGACGTTAATTTGGAAAACCTTGGTTCTCTGACAGGAACAATAACAAGCTTGATGGGAAGCAATTGGGAAACAGTAATGCTGGCTGATGTCTATGGTTCTTCAAGCAATGCACGAAAAATTGACGATGCAGATCCTACGAGTAACATCGGTCAATATCATCTGACACAGGGAATTGCGACTACTCTACTTATGGCATCTGTTGGTGTAAAGCAGAATAAGGGTCTCGATATTAAACAAATCAAGCTTTGCGTACTCCGTCCAAAGTCATTTAATCATAATGATGTAGATGGAGCACTCAATAAATTGGAACAAGTGGCACACTATCTGTACTCTACAAAGGTGGGAGGGGCAACTTACTGGTTCGAGTCGAAAGCCAATATCAACATCTTGATAGCTCAGGCTAAAGCAGAAATCAAAACAGAAGATGTAGAAGCAGAAATCGTAAAGAAACTGAAGAATTCTGCATCATTTGTCCATGAACTAAACGTTCTTGTGTGCCCAATGGGAGATATTCCAGAACAAAAGCAGTTGACATTAGTGATTCTTCATCCATCGCTCGCTATGCCAACAGGTGGCACTCCTTCTTTTTCATTAAGAGACGCGGTTAAAAATATTGCAACCAAACGAGGAAACAGTGATCGTGTAATGCGCAATACTATTTTCTATTTGGCATGTTCTGAAGCTGGTCGTGGAGCTTTAAGTGATAAACTAAAAGACTTTCTTGCTTGCGAAAAGATACTTACTGAATATTCTGGCCGCCTAGAAAAAGATCAGAATACTGAGGTGCAGAACAGAAAGCATGAGTACGAAAAAGGTGTAGATGAAGCCCTTATACGTGCTTATAATGTTGCTATAAAATTTTCAGCAAAAGAAGGAATTAATAGCTATGAGTTGAAGAACTATGCTTCCGATTTTTCATCACAAATTCGTCAGAATCTGATGAGTGAAATTCAGGAAGAGGAATGGGTTATCAAGTCTATAGGAAGAAATCTGTTAGATAGAATAAATATGCTTCCAGAACCAGGAAAGAATGTACAGGTCAAGGATTTGTACGAGACTTTCCTGCGATTTGATGACAAGCCTATGATAATAGGGCCTTCTGCTGTCATTGAGACTGTAAATCGATACTGTTCGAACGGAGTTTTCAATGTTGCTTTTGGTGCACCAGGCAAATGGTCCCGAATCATACAAAATGACACGGTTCCATTCCTTGATGTAACAAGTGAAGATTATTGGCTCGTTGATACATCTGTTGTACCGGAGACATCAGGGACGAGTTCTGGAACTGAAACAAGCAATGGTTCTGGCACAGGAACTGGAAATAATACAAACTCAAATGGTAGTACTAGTACCGGAAGTAGCAATGGTTCTACATCTACAACTGAGAGCAAGACGTATCAAAGCGTGACCATCAGTGGACAGATTCCATTAGAGAATTACGCCCAATTGTTTGCAAGCTTTGTACAAACGCTGAAAAATAACAATCTCAAAATTGAGATTAAATTTACAGCAAACACTACAGGAGCTAATCCTTTGTCAGAAAATTCTGCAACAGTGAAAAGCGTTAAGGAGTCTGCATCACAGCTAGGACTCACTTTTGAAGCTGAAGAATAATGAACATATTGTATCAGTGCAGACTAGTCTGCACTGATACTGAATAAAAAATCTTATTAAACAAGACCGAAATAAAGATGAGCTACTTTGATTCATTACTCAAGAAAAGAGGACTAGAAGAATGTCCTTTACCTCTTTGGAAATTAAAAATTACAGAAGAGGAATTTAAAGATTTGCGTGAATTGCTTGAAAAGCAAACACATGTAATGAGTATGTGCAATAATCCTTTCATTACTTTGCGCAAAGAATGTACTTTGTTTTTCGCCGAATATTGGCGCAGATTATATGTTGATGGTAAGCATAGTAAACAGATGGTTTATGATGCTTTGGAATCGACACGTCACAATGTGAGCCTTTGTGATGAGTTCTACGAGGCAGCACGTCGAGGAGCAAAGTTACTTAAGATTGAGAAATATGATGGTGGCAGAGCTGATCCTCTAAATGACATGCTCTATCAAGGAGGTCTCCCTATGAAATTGGTTACTGCAAATGTCACCAATTCCGTATGGGATAGATTTACACGTGGTCTTGTAAATAGAAAGTATAATTTTGAGGAGCTAAATCTTGGTCTTGTAGCATCTCAAAGTCAATGCTTGCGCGATTATTGCGAACAACTCATATTAGGAATAGAGACAGAACAATTTATGCTAATGCCTTTTTATTGCCTGAATGAGAATGATACTTGGTATATGTATTTAAAAGAACTGGCCAAGCAGGAGAAAATCCGTCGTTCACAACTCCATCCTTATACTTTATTTTGGGAATTTAGAATTGACAATGTAGAAAATAAAATCTACACAAAATATATAGTAAAAGGCATTCAACGCTTGCCTAAAGAATTTCTCGAAGAGCAGGGATTAATTAATATTCCATTTTTTTCTGTTCAAGTAAGAAAAAATGGTCAAGCTATAGATACATTTGATTATGCGAATAACTTCTGCAGATATGCGGTTGTAAGTAAACACCCTTACACAAATGGGGATTACATCTCTCTATTCTTGCATAATCAAGAAGAGCCATATATTGCAGATAATCTTGACATGACAGTACCACACTTACTTTATCGAAATAAAGATGGTAAGTATGAATTGGGTAATCAAATAGGAAAACAAGAATCTATCCTATTGATACCAGAAGGATGGACTGTTGATGATTCCTGCACTTTGGATGTACATGACTATTCATGGGGTGAAACTATGCTCCAAGGTATCAGAATTCCTTCGGATTACGCTAATAATATCCTTGTTAAAGGAGAAGATGGCGCTATTACATTTGGTATGAATGCCCCACTCTATTGGACAGAAATGCGATCAAATCCGTTGTTTGTTCCGGATGTGATTGAACCTGTTTACGATGCAGACAAATGTTCTTTTTCTTTATGTTTTGATACGGAAGATGGTACGGAATCGAAAAGAAGACCCGTACAATTTAGAAATAAATGGCAAAAAGAATGGACAGAATCTCCTTCATATGGAGAATTATATGCTCGTACTATTGACGTAAATGGCAACTATGTTACTCCTTTACGATTTGTAAATATAGGCGATGGACTTGTTATAAGTTTACAAAAGGCTGATAAAGACTCTTGTCAGATTCGTGTCACATGGCCTCATGGTCATGTCTCTACAACAGAAGGAGAAAAGAAAATAGGCGACGTCTGGGAAATAAAAAAGGAGAACTGCCATGATCCAAGAATAATTCGTTTCTGCTTTACTCCTGAAGGAAACAGTCAGAATCAATTCTTTCTATCCGTTAAGGCACCATTCAAAGACTTTTCCATAATTAACATCTATGGTGATGAAATCTTAGATGATTGTTGGATTCCATATTCTGATGTTGATAAATACCAATATCATATTGTAGGCCAGGATATTAAGGAATATAAATATGGAAATATAAAGCGTGAACTTCGATGGAAGAGTGACAAGCTCTATATCATCGAAGATGGTCGTTCGTTGAAAAATATACCGTACGAAGGTAGCCTGCTAACATTATTTGATTCGCGTGAAACTCTTCGTGCGTTATTAGAGCGTACATCTCAAAATATGATTAACGCAGAGGTTAGAGTTCATTTTACCCTCTCTGATGGCAAAAAGATTAGCTTTAGCATAAAGGAATCTCCGTTTAGACCACGACAATTGGAGAATGGTCAAATTATCATAACTGGTAACAATAAAAGACCTATAAAGTTTAACGGAGTGTTGAAATTGATTAAATTGTCTGAGCCAGAACTTGATCCGGTAGAAATGTTCTACAATAAGGACTTGCAGATGTATATTCTTCCAGAATCTATTAGAGAATGGGGGAAAACAATTCTCATTGGTAGAACGAGAGGACGCATCTGTCCTTCTCTTGTAGATCTTACTCGTGATATGGATGGAGACTATAGAGCAAAAAATAGAGAAAATGCCATCATTAGCATACAAAAAGATTTACAAGAATCAGTTTTAGGTGATGATTTTTGGAAACGAACACTTGGATGGTTTTACCGTTCACAAAAAGAGGATATTCCTGCAAGTTCAATTTTAGAGCTTCTTTGTGCAGCACAAAGTTATAAGTCACTATTATGTTTAGTTTTCCAACTATATGTTAAGTGTACCAACACTGAAGAGCGTGATCTCTTAAAGGCTCAACTTAAGTCTTTTAGTGACGACCTTGCATTTCAATGGTATTGGATTCAACCATATTTGAATGGCATGTTTGCTCAACTGTATTCTTTCATGGACGATCCAACGAGTATTCCGATGCAAGAAATTTACATAAAATGGGCTATGACAAAAGAGGAGAGAATGAACGAGCTCCTATCTGCATTAGGAAATTCAGAAATGTACATGCAAAATATTGGTCAATGTATTAATGAGTTTCTTACATCATTCACTTCATGGATTAAAGAACTATGCATAGAATCTTTGATTGATTGCTATGAATCAAACTGTCATGAAGACATTGTTTTGATAGCAGAAACGATTGTTAAGGACCCAAAGAAGATTATCAAGGTAGATGTTTCTGAAGATGAATACATCGAAGCAAATCAGGAATATCTAGGACACAACACAAGTCTATTCTTTGAACAATTTAGAGAGTCTGGAAAATGTGGAAATGAGACGTGGCTATTCAAACGTGTAAATGCAGTTGCTGCCCATATACGTAAAGAAATTGATTTATTTTCAATGTCCGATGAGATACGAAGAAGTATTATATTTTGCTGCAAATCATCCAATTCTCAGTTCATAATATCATTAAATAACAAATTAAGTCGATAAATATATGAAGTTTGAAAATATATACAAAGAAACAGAAGAGAACATGCGCTTGGCGTTACTTTCTCTTTGGGCTCCAGGTAATCACCCAATGCGTCCTGCAATCGAGGAATTACTTGATAGAGAGCCATTGCTGGCAGAACCTGTCTTTCAAAGCACCTTCGGCTGGGAACCATCAGTAGATGATAGTTGGAAAAATGCTTTGAATCAAACTATTATACGCAAACTTGGAATAGGGGAAAAATATCCTCCATATAAACACCAGGCTGAAAGTTGGAAGGCACTTTCTAATGGTAAAAGTATTGTCGTAACATCTGGTACAGGTTCTGGTAAGACAGAATGTTTTATGTACCCAGTTTTGAGTGACCTGTATGAACAAGGACGTACCAATGCTATTGAGGCTATTTTCCTCTACCCTCTTAACGCCTTGATGGAAGATCAAAAAAAACGTCTGTCAGAGTATTGCCAAGCAACTGGTCTTCATTTTGCTGTATATAATGGAGACACACCAGAATTTCGTGCTGATGGACGTGATGAGATTCTCCCAAATGAGATAGTTACTCGTGATGAGATACGTGATACAAAGCATCAAGGTACTCGTCCTGAGATTCTTCTCACCAATCCAAGTATGCTAGAGTATATTCTCGTTCGTCAGAAGGACCAGGATATGCTGAAGGAGTCTGCTGGCAAATTACGTTGGATCGTAATTGATGAAGCACATAGCTATTCAGGTTCAGCTGCCGTGGAACTTGCCTATCAAATTAAGCGAATACTCGAAGCGTTTGATAGAACTCCTGATCAAATAAGATTTGCTTGTACATCTGCTACAATTGGTGGAGAAGAAGGGACCCAATCACTTGCAGAGTTCATTTCAACTATCACAGGACAAAATGTTGAACAAATTAAGGTAATAGGCGGCAAGCGTCTAGTAAAACCAATTGACAAACTTACTCTAGACAATGAATTAAAAGCCAGCGCCCTTCCATCAGCAGAAAGAGTGTTGTCACTTCGAAACAAAATTAACGAAGTTTCTGGTATGACACTGCAACAAATGTGGGAATGGCTTTGTCCTAATACTTCTTTTAATAAGAATAATATTTTATCAGCATTACAACTGATGGATAAGTTGTGTGAAATGTCCCAAAATGGTACTCCAGTACTATCTTTGAGGGCACATTTCTTCATGCGTGCTATTAGTGGAATTTATGCTTGTGCTAATGAAAATTGTTCTGGTGTCAACTCTGCATTACCGATTTATGGACATTTGACAACTTATAAGGCATCTGTATGTGCAGAATGTGGAGCTCCACTATTAGAATTAGTGCAGTGCAAACGTTGTGGTGGTTTCATACTTATGGGGTGCAGTGATTCACAAACTCATAAAATCTATCCTTGTGAAGAAGGTTCAAATAGAGATGACTATTTTGCTATAGATCTTACTCCTGAACAGGAAGAAGAAGATGAAAAAATAAGTTCCGGTCACCCAGACACATTTTTCTTAATGCCGTACGAGAAAGAAAAGTTTTTCAATCCTGTAGGAAAAGCTCATACAGTAACTATGGATATAGTACATGCCGTCGCAGGTACTGTACTGGATGTACATGCTGATAAAGACGGTAAATGGGTAGAAGTAAGAAAAGACGATGGACATTCTTATTGCCCAAGTTGCGGACGTTTAGCGCAAGGAAAGCGCCTAAACTTAAAGCACTTCCGTATTCCTATCAACTTTATCAACCAAACTATTTCTCCAGTATTTCTTAAGGAATGTGCACCTGAAGGAAGAAGTTGGGGTAAATATATTGCATTTACAGATAGTCGTCAAGGAACTGCTATTTCTGCAAAAACTTTTAACATCAATGTTGAACGTATTCAAAGTCGTCAAAGAATGCTTCAGGAATTAGTTTCTGTTGCAGATGCTTCTATACCCAAAATTGATCTGTCAAGTATACCAGAACAATTTCATGCAAAAATTCTTGCAGAATTACAAAAGACTAAGCCCGAAGGACTTTCTTTAGAGCAGATATCAGACAGCATTTATGACAGTAGTCTTTTTGAGCATATTGCAGGAAAAGATAAAGGCGCTGACAAGAAAGCATATAAAGCAGCATTAATGCGACAAATAATAGGTCGTAAACCTATTTTTGAGAACAATGCAGAAAGCATGGGATTGATAACACTTGAATATCCTGCAATTAAGAACATAAAAAGACCATCATCGTTAATTGATTATTTGGAAAATTATGGCGGTAATGTTACAGATAACGACTGGCATGATTTTCTTAAATTATCATTAGATTATGTTTTCCGTGTAGGTAACCATATCCAACCTCTCATTGACGGAGAAAGAAAGTACGTGAGAGATTCCAATATAGGTACTCCTATTACAGCTCCTAACGACATTAGAAAAGGAATATCTCACTGGCCAATTATTGCAGAAGAAGAAGATGGTATAATCTCGTCTAAACAAAACCGCTTAATTATGCTTCTTTGTGCAGGTCTTGGCATAACTACACTTTCTGAACTTCAATGTCGCAAAAGAAATGTCGCAGACATCATGAATGATGCCTGGAAAGATCTTGTTGACAATAATGTCATCACAATGGTCAAAGCAGATGACAATGATGGCTATAACACTTCTCGTTATCACAAAAACAATGAATATGTAGGATGTTACTATCTTGACCTTTCAGGCGAAGAGAAAAATACAGTTTGTATTGTAAAACTCACCAAAGAAGTTAAAGAATGTCCTGTAACAGGAAAACTGATTGATACTACTTTTTGTGGATATAGCCCATTGTTATGCGGTGAGCTTAATGAGAAACTCATAGAAAGATACAAATGTTCGTCTGAGAATATTAAAATGCCTATACGTCCTAAAGATAATGACGAGGTTGACAATTGGGCAAATTCAAACCCTGAAATCAAAATTCTTAAGATAAAAGGGCTTTGGAGTGACCGCCACAAATATTCTTATAAGAAACAGCCAACATATATAGCTGCAGAGCATTCTGCACAACAATCTAAAAAGCTTCTTAGAGAATATACCAAGGCGTTTAGCCAAAAGAATCCTTCTATTAATGTACTTCATTGTTCTACAACTATGGAAATGGGTGTAGACATTGGAGACATTGACGTTGTACTTATGGACACCATCCCTCCTACAGCGGCCAACTACTTACAGCGAGTTGGTCGCGCAGGTCGTATGGGTCAAAGTAAGGCAATTGCATTCTCTTTATGTAACAATACACCAGTGGGACAGCATGCTTTTGCCAATCCAATGTGGGCATTACAAACAACAAACCACATGATAAAAGTGCGTCCAAGTCAGACTATAATCCAGCGTCACATAAATTCTTTCTTCTTCCGCCAGTTTATTTGTGATAATGGCACTGGCATTCAGGCTACAATATCAATAGATGAATTCATGACATCTACCTGTGATGCTTTTGTTCAATTTCTTGAAGATATGAGTACAAATTCTGCTGAAAGACGTAAGTTTGGAAAGGTATTTGGTACGAATATCCCATACACAATAAATATTACAAAAGATACTATTACTGATATACAGAAAGAGTATAATGATAGTATTAAAGAATTGTCTGACGCCTTCATTCAGTTCCAGGATGACGACCGCAGAAAAATGGCTATAAGTAACCAGATTCGTAAATCAAAAGCAGTTGGCCTTTTGAATTACCTATCTGAGCATCAGTTTATACCTAATGCAAATATGCCTACTGGTGTTGTTACATTCGATTTTATGGATAGAGATCAGGCTATAAAATTGCATCGTCTATATGAAAAGTCCGAAAAATTACAGAACAGCATTGCAAGTGAATCTGATGAAATCAAGAAATACAATTTACAACAAGATGCATTAAAAATTCGTAAGGAAATATCAGAATTGCAAAGAGCATCAACTGCATCTCGTGATATTCATACAGCATTAAATGAATATGCTCCAGAACAGACTGTAGTTGTAAATGAAAAGAATTATGTATCTGCTGGTATTTCACTTTTTGGCGCATACAATGAAGAAACCCAGACTAGGGGTATCTATCATTGTACACATTGCGGTCATACAGATTATCGAAAGAACCTATCAGAAAATCAATTATGTCCAGTATGTCATAATCCATATCACGGCATAATTGATAAAGATAATGGTTCATATACTCTCGCCTATGAACCTGTAGGTTTTCGCACCGACCAGAATATTGACAGTTCTCGTGAGGAGAGAACTGACAAGCACTATTACGACATCCGCCCTGTTTTGCTCAAAACAGATTGGAGCAAACACAAAGATATTAATATGTGTGAAGTGATAAGTAGTGGGGAATCAGGCACTATCTTGTTTTATAATGTAGGAAATGGTCATGGTTTTGCTTTCTGTAAGCGCTGTGGTCGTGCGGCTGTAGAATATACAGACAACACAAACAAAGAAAGCATCCCTAATGCTGTAAAATCTGTTCATAAAAGACTCTGGGGCGATGATTGTGAAGCAAATGATAGTGACATTGCACGTCATGTTGTATTTACAGGAATCCATTCTACATGTTATTCAGTTCTTCGTTTCAAGAAAGATGCAGGTTCTACAGAATTCGAAACAGATGAACAATTAGTATATTCTTTAGGAGTAGTATTAAAAAGAGCATTAGCGCAAAGTGAAGGTATTGACGAAGGAGAAATTGATTTCGGCATAAAACAAGAACTTAATGCTTGGGTTCTCTTCATCTACGACACTGCTAAAGGAGGATGTGGATATTCATTGAAATTAATGAATCCAGTTCTTTGTCAAGATGTGTTTGATTTAGCAAGAAAGACATTAGAAGAAACAACATGCAACTGTCATGTTGAAGGGGGAGCTTGTGCTCGTTGTCTTGTTGATAGAAATAATTACAAATATGCTAGTCTATTGTCGAAAGCTAAAGTTCTGGATTGGTTGAATCGCCAAAAGAACAAGGCCTTTGACATTCCTACAGATGTCAAAAGTTTCAGTCCTACAGCAAAAGTGGTATATCAGTCACTTAAAGATGTTGTAAAACAAGCAATAAAAGATTCGGAAGTCAAAAAGATTTCATTGTTTGTTTCTGATATAACAGACGACTACACGATAACTGATTGGGCAAGCCTGCGTTCTGAAATGGGTAAGTATATAAGTAATGCTGTGACAAACGGTAAAAATGTCAAGCTTTACATAGAATATCACCCTGAACTTCATTCGTCAATTACAGCAAAACTTCCTTTTATTAACTTAAAGGATAAGTTTCCTGATTGTCAAGTCTCACTCATAAAAGATATGGGACACATGAAGAGTGCTATCATTGTGGAATCATCTAACAAAACTCGGCACTATTTCACAGATAAAGATACAGTCCTGTCATTTTCAAATAATTGGGGTAAGAATTGTAGCCATGTCTTTGTAGATTCAAATGTTGTTAAATATGGAGAACAAATTGAACCTTCTTACGACATTCTATCTTCACAGGTAGTTAGAGAAGGATTGACTGGAGCTACTTCATTTCAAATAAAAGATTATTTCAAAGAGGCTATTGCTCCGTATGTACTTAAAAAAGAAGATATTGATATGCTTCTTGACATACTTAAAGATAAAAAGGTAGATATTACCTTTAGTGATATGTATGTCAATAGTGCATTGGCCAGCCTTATGCTTGTATATTTAATAGGAGAAATGAAGTCATTGTTTGGTTTTACTATCAGCAATGTAACTCTACAATTAGATTCACCCAAACGTAGATGTCAAAATGATCGTTTCAATGATTGGACACCTATCTCATTTAATTTCGAAAGCAAAGAAGATGCTGATGCTTACACAGACAGATTGTTCCTGGATGTATTAAATATCGCCCCAGAACATTCTTTTAATGATGCTGATCATCATAGATGGCTTAAAATAGAAACTACAGATGGAAGTCTTGTTGAAATTCGTCCTGACCATGGTATCAGTGGCGGTTACAAGTCTGAAAGCAAATATATGAATCTTGATTCATTAAATGGTTCTGTCAGAGTTGTAAGAAACAATGAAGATGTTCTCTATTATATTATTATTAAAAAAAGTAACGCATGATACTAACAGAACAAGAGAAATCTATAAGAAAGGAGTTCAGAAAGTATCTCCGTGAAGTTGAAGGTCAAAAAGGATATAGACTTAACGCATTAATCAAGGCTGCAGAAGAAAATCTGCCAACCTTGATTAAGCAACACGTTCGCAAAGATTTCCATTGTCTTTTCGATGATGTATATAGTATTGAGGAACTTATATCTATCTCTTCGAAGTTAAAAAATGACGAAGAGATACTTATTGCATTTCAAGGGCATATTTCCTCTAAGGCTATTGATGCATACGTTCGATTTTATGCTTCAAAATATGATATAGATTTAAAATCGCTTAATGTTCCAAACAACGACGAACAAGATTCACTTGAAGAAGAGCAACATCAAATAGAAGGACGATTAACAGAAGCTAAGGTTCTTCGACGTCAAAGAAATCGCAATGCAAGACAAAAATGCCTCGAAGCATCAAATTATACATGTTATGTATGTGGCTTTAATTTTGAAAAGGTTTATGGAGAAATTGGAAAAGGATTTATAGAGGTACATCATAAAACTCCTCTTTCAGAATATGATGAGGAACACGAGATTCCTCAGTCTGAGTTATGTGCCTTGTGTTCAAACTGTCATTCTATGGTACATCGTAATAAAAAAGTTCTTGACGTAGATGAACTTAAAAGGATATATCTTACTTCTCAGAAGTAACGTTCTGAGTTTTAATTGTTTATGACGAATAATAATACTTATTGTATTAAACCTTGATAGATTGTTTTTGTACTTAAAAATGCAGGTAGAAATTCTTCTATCTGCATTTTTTCATAAATAACCAATTATTTTTTATAGTGCAGATAGACTGCACAAGACTTTCATACCTTTGCATCAGAAATTAAACATTAATAGAAAAAGGTATGGGACTATTCGATTTTTTATTTTCAAGCGGCGTTTCAAACAGCCAAAAGAAAGCGCATCGCAACGCTGGTAATAATACAACCTCAGACCATGAAAACTATGCTCGTGGCTATGAAGATGGTTATGACGATTGCTGCTGCGACCATGATTGTTCTTATGAAGACTATCATGATAGTAGTTATTGTGATCGTGATGAGTATGAAGGCATCGAGAATGATGAGTGCTATGACGATAATTGCGGTTGGTAGTTACCTTCTGAAAATGGATTTTTCACATTATTATATTATAAGGTTATGAAGAAAATAGCAATTCTTTTAGCTGCTACTATGGCTTTCGCCATCAATAGCAATGCGCAAAGTATGCAATCTGGCTATAAAGGCCATGTTGAAGCAGGTTATTCTGTTGGTATTGGTGACTATGACTTTGGTCGTTTTGAGGTCAACACAACACATGGCTATCAAGTGAATCCTTATATATTCCTTGGTGCTGGTACAGGCTTGCATTTTATGTCATCTTACAAAACAGGTGATATGGAAATACCACTTGATGTAAGAGACAGTAAAGTAGATATTCCGGTTTTCGCAAACTTCCGCAGCAATTTCACGAAAGGCAAGATTTCGCCTTTCTTTGACATCAAAGGAGGAACGTTTGTTACCAATAATGGTGGTCTTTACATGGTGGCATCATTGGGTGTTAGATATGCATTGAATAACAAACAGGGGCTTAGCTTGTCTGTAGGATATGCTGCTGAGAAACTTGAATTTGAAACATTTGAGCGTTTCAATGGCAGATATGATATGAGTTATACTCGCAAGCCTGATACATACGATACAGAGTCAGTTCGCGTCAAACTTGGATTTGATTTTTAAAAGAATAATGTCTATCAAAACAATATAGAAAATGAAAAAGATTATTTTAGTTGCACTTGCTGCATTGTTTGTATGCAGTGCTGTCAATGCTCAAATTCTGCGAGCAGACGAATTGGAAAAGTACGCAAAAGAAAAGTATGGAGAGAAATGGGTTGATGCTGCAACCAATCTCGGAACCCAGTTGACATTGGATAAGAACAATGCCATCACCTATACTCAGGTAATCCCTGCTGAAGGCAAGACCAAAGATCAGCTTTATGTGTTGCTTAACTATTGGTTCACCGCAACTTTCAATGATGCGAACTCCGTCATCAAATTGAATGACAAGGAATTGGGAACCATCATCGCACAGGGTTTTGTAGAGAGTATTGCACAACATGCAGGTGGTACTAACGCTTACAACGTTAATTTACGCCCTGTTATCAAATGTGATATAAAGGACAATAAGGTTCGTGTTACCTACACAGTACCATTCTATTCTGTCAATGTTGCCGTTGGTGGCGGTTGGATGGGTGCTATGGGAGGCACTATCCCTACCCGTTCTGATCAGAATTGGACACTGGATAAATGTTATCCATTTGCCAAGAAGGACTCTCACAAGAAGACTTCCTGCAAAGCACTTGTCATGGCACATGCCTACTCTAATGTAGTAATGGACAAGATTGAGGAGTGCATCAAGAATGGCTTATCTGGCAACGAAAATGAAGATTGGTGACAAAATGACATACCGAGGGACACTGTATTAAATACGGTGTCTCTAAGTTTATATTGGCATATATCTTGCATAAATATAAAGTATGAGTAAAACTAAGATTCCAGATAAAGTTAAAGCCCTGCTCTGGTATAAGGCAGCAGGTCGATGTGAGTTCAATGGTTGTAATAAACGATTGGACAGACATGGTATAACTATGGATGAATGCAATTTGTCAAATTGTGCCCATATCATAGCAGACTCTCCTGATGGACCTAGAGGTTCTAACCAATCAAATTTATTAGCTAAGGATCCAACAAACATCATGCTCATGTGTCCTGAATGTCATAAATATATCGATCATGAGGGAAAAGATAAATTTGATGCACAGACACTATTTGAAATGAAAAGGAAACATGAGGAACGAATGGAATATTTGACTGGTTTTAAGGAAGACTTGCAGGCTAACATTGTCACTTATGGCGCAAATATCGCAGAAGACACGCCAATGTTTGCTTTTCCAGAACTGCGAAATGCCTTACTCCCTGATTTCTATCCTTCAAGTAGAGACATGATCAGATTGGGTGGAGAATTATATAGTGAAGACAATTGGGAATATTATTGGGAACAAGAAGAAAGACGTCTTTTGTATTCCTGTAAATCAAAGATTCTTGACAATATAGACCAGTGGGAATATAAAAGAATTGCTTTATTTGGGTTTGCTCCAATGCCTCTACTTGTAAGACTTGGTACATTATTGAACAACAAATATGATGTTGTTGTTTATCAGAAGCAAAGAAGCGGCGGATGGTCTTGGCCTGACACAACAGGCACGACTGAATATATTGTAAAAAGGCCAGAAACCACATGTAATTCTCCCATTTTAGTATTATCTTTAAGTTATTCTATAGCAAAAAGAGTGCATAATGAGAGACCCGATGGGAGTATTTGGGAAATAACTATTGATACACCAAAAACTGATTTTTTGCGTTCTAAGCAGATGTTATATGACTTTGGAAGAAAAGTAGAACTCGTTCTCGACGAGATAACAAAGATATGCAAAGGTCAGACAATAGATCTATATTTGGCTGTACCTGTAGCCTGTGCTATTGAGTTCGGACGCGTATGGATGAAAAAGGCTAACGCTCCTTTAAATATCTACGATTTCGACCAGCGCTTTGACAATAAAGATAAACTTGCATTAACTATAAAAAATATATAAAGGATGACAGATTTGAATATTATACGCAAAAACGAGCTTGACAAAATACTTGTCGCTTTAGTTAAAACGTTGGATATAACAAAAACGCAATTTGAGAACTTAGCAAAAAGCTATAATGCGGTGGGAAAATATCTTGAATCAGATCCTGTATTTGTTCCATATCACCCAGTTGTTTCACCACAAGGTTCATTGCGGCTTGGCACAATTATCCAACCAATTAATGAAGGAGACGATCTTGATGTAGACTTAGTTTACCGTCTGATTGGAAAGGATATTAGTTGGACACAAGAAGACATAAAGAAACTTGTTGGAGAACGATTAAAATCACATGGGGTATATAGCACTATGCTTGATGAGGAAGGACGAAGATGTTGGACGCTTTTATATCGCCAAGACTCCGATCACATCAAAGAGCATTATCACATGGATATATTACCAAGTGTCGCAGATAAAGAGCACAACACTCGGCTTCAACGAGTGTTAACATTAAACTATTCTCCTGACAATGTCAAGCAAATAGCAATACGTATTACCGATAATGAGGCTATAGATTATTATACAAGTACAGATACTAATTCATGGCTCAAAAGCAATCCTGATGGCTATGCTATTTGGTTCGCTTCTCGATGTAAGAATACAACTGTAATACGAGAATCTGTGATGAATACGATAATGCCAATTGGTCAATATGCAGAAGAGCGAACAACACTTCAGCGAATAGTACAGCTTCTTAAAAGGCACCGAGACATTATGTTTGGTGAGGATGAAAATAAACCAATTTCTATAATCATCACAACCCTCGCAGGACAGGCATATAATGGTGAGACCTGTCTATATGATGGCTTGTTCAATGTTATAGAAAAGATGGAACAAAACATCCACATTGATTGTAATGGTAATTATGTCGTTAGCAATCCTGTTAATTCAGAAGAGAATTTCGCAGATAAATGGGCAAAATACCCAAAAAGAAAAGATAACTTCTTTTTATGGTTAAAAGCATTAAAAATGCTAAATTCTAACCTTACGAACTCAAAAGGATTACAGTTGCGTGAGTCGTTAGGAAAAACGTTTGGTAAGAATATTGTAGATAAGGTTTTTGAAGATAAAACTATAAGCCATAAAGCTGATGCTACTTCTGGAAAACTAAGAGTGGCTTCAACAGGACTATTAGGTTCTATAGGGAAAACCTTAAATGCTAACAACACTTTCTATGGTGAGGAATAGACGCTACACCCCAATACAGCAATTGCAGTTCCTGCGAGCAACATATAAATCATATCGCTGGTCTGTAAGACCTTCTGGATTCACATGGTGGTTTAAAACTTCACCTACGGCTATTAGTGACGATTATTTACTCAAAGTTGTATATGACCAAGGAAAACAACCAGAAGTTTTTGTCGTTCATCCAAAACCATTGAAAATGGCAGAAGGTGCAAAAAAACTGCCTCATACATTTAACACTAAGTCACAACGCTTATGTCTTTACATGGCAAAATATCATGAGTGGAATGATTCTATGCGAATCTCTGAGACTGTAATTCATTGGGCAATAGAATGGTTGTATTACTATGAACATTGGGTTTTTACTGGTAAATGGCTGGGAGGAGGACATGGCTCATGGGACGTAACGCCTATAGAGAAATAATTTTTACGTTATTGAATTAACTTATTTTGAACATACTTCAGAAGGATGACAGGGTCAAACACCTTGCCATCCTTTTTTGTTGTCAGGTGCAGATGGGGTCCAGTTGACATACCAGAACTTCCAGATACTCCAAGCACCTCTCCTGCATTGACAAACATCCCCTTTGAGACCCAGGAAGAAGAAAGATGGCAATAGCTGATGGTATAGCCAGCTGTTCTGACTGTGACATACTTACCTGAGCGATTGTCATGGCCAACGCCAGTCACTTCCCCTGGAAACATGGAAAACACTTTCTCGTAATGAGCTGCCAGATCCACGCCATTGTGCATGATAGTCTTGTGCTTCACCGGGTGATTACGCATTCCAAACCTTGAATTGATCTGAATGCTTTTCAACGGAAACGAAGCCCGAAGATAAGGAAGAACATCTCGGGAAGAATCCGGAGGCAGAGAATCAGCCTTCATCACAGAGTCCCCAGAAGCAACATGAGTTGTTTCTTGTGGACTCTTCTTTTTAGATATACTATGCTTCTTCACATACCCAATCGTATTGAATTGGGCATGTGAAGGAGTCTTTGTAAGCATCATTGTCAGTATCAATATGAGTGTCTTTATTGCTTTCATGTTGCAAAGGTAATCAGACTCAGCTCAACAACACGAAAGAAGTTACCTCTTCCCTATTATATCTAACTTTATTTATGTTTATAGTATGATAATTGAAGAATAATCATACTATTTTCATAACTATCTATAAAACTTTGATGATACTAACGTACATGTTTAACTTCTTCTATATCTACAATGTAACTTTGTTGTCGGTTTGGCTTTAAGCGCAGTCTGAATAAGACCTGTCATAGATCAGCCACCAAATAAAAAACGAATAAAACAGAAGCAAATGAATTACAATTTCGATGAGAACGAGATGCCTTATGGCATCCTTGAACGTTTCGGACTCACCCAGGCAATGATTGACGACTTGCCCACCGATGTCCTCCAGAACATCTACAATGGCCGCAAGTCGCCAGTCCTGCCAGTTCATATCACAGCCGATGATGGTGAGGAAGTCAAGGCACGAACCAGATTCAGTCTGGTAAGAACAGCCGAAGGTGGCGTTGATGTGCTCTTCTATCCACAGCTCGATGAGTTAGACTTGAAACTCTTCAACGAGCAGCAGGAGAAGAACCTTGTTGCAGGAAAGCCTATCGTTGGCCATTTGGAGAGCAACGAGGTTGGCAAGGAACTCGGCAGTAAGTGTTTCTTCCAGCTTGATCCAGAAAGCAAGCAGGTGCTCAGTGTTCCAACCCCGGTCATCGGCAGAAACATCCAGTATGTAGCAGACCGCTACCACCTTACTGGTGCAGAGATGCAGAAGTTGCAGAATGGTGACATCCTTACCATCGTAGAGGATGACGAGGAACAGTCAATCGGTATCGACCTCAACTCCAACACCGGCATCCGTTTCGCAGCAGGCAACGAACTTGTCTGGAAGCGAGAAGCCAAGCGTGACTGGGATAAGTTCAACTTTGGCATCTTCGGCTGTTGGGCAATGGATGTAGACGGCAATCTCGACTACATCCCAGAAGAGAACTATACCGAAGAGATGTGGAACGAACAGAAGAAACTGGGTATGCGCATGATGCAGCGATAACCCAAAGTATTAACCCATAAAACAAGATTTCATGGCAAATGTAAAGTACTATCCAGAAGACGTGCTCGTGGAGAAAGTCCAGAGCGGAGAATATGGCTGGCTTGACTACATCAACCACCACTCCCCTCAATGGCAAGAGGAATACACAGCCTTCTGCAAAGAAAAGGATCTCATTGTCAATGAGGAATCGGCAGAGAAATTTGTCGATTGGAAGGGCGAGCAGATTGAAGCTGGCGAATAATCACACAGTACAGAATCAATAAACAGCATTAGAATATGTCAATCAGATCAAATGAATTACCAGTAGGCAGAGACCTGGCACCAGAGCTTCAGGAAATTCTCAGAAAGAATGGTATGCAAGCACATATCATCAGACAAGGAGAAGGTTATCAGTTGGCCGTTCAAGGTCACGATTCCCCTCTGCTGACCTACGCCATCACCGCACAACAGCACAGAGCCTTGGTTGACTGGGGAGCAAACTCAGCCAACAAGCAAGCCTACAACACCGTGGCAGAACTCGTGAAGAATGATTTCTACATGCCACGTGACTTCGTTCATGCCAGAAATGCCAATGGCCGTGTTGCCATGGGACTCCACGGCTACCGCATAGGCGTTGGCGAATACGGCAGACTTCCCTGGAACAAACGACATGCCCACATGATGATGGATCCATATCACGGAAGATTCCTCGGGTGGACTCCACGATGCCAGGAAGGATTCCACATGCGCAGAGTTGGAGGAGCCATGTTCATGCAGGGTGCTCCAATCGTACCAGAACGTCCTGACGGCAGAATGAAGCCGGGCGAGTTGCAGAATGGCGGTTATGGCTTCTATTATAAAGGTGGTCAGCAAAACATGGTACAGCAACCATCGCAGGATGTGTTGGCAGACCTGCAATCAGTCATTACCCCTGTAGTGGTTCGTCCACGTCACAAGGAACCTGCCAAGCCATACAATGAACTCATCACCTCCAAGGTCTATTTCAGCAATGATAAATGGCAGGAGTGTCTTTCATCTCATGGCATCATCGTAGATGCAGCCAACAAAACACTCACCATCCAGTCCACAGCCACCAAGCAGGACTTTGTCTATGACCTCACTGAGGATGAAGTGAAGAAACTGACCAACAACTCCATCAAGCAAGTACCTGTCCAGAACCGCATTGACATCATCAACAATGCCATCAGGAACGATTTCCAGGACAAACTGACGATGGATATGCTCAATTCCAAAGAGCAGATCAGCTTGAAGCTCAGACCAGAGATAGAGGCAGAACTCAACAACCGCCAGCAGATGGTGATTGACCAGTCGCTCCCATCTAATGGCGACCAGATTACTATCGAGCCAGAAGACCGCAGTGTTGCTCATGTAGATGGCAACAGCCTGTATGAGCAGAACGAAAGCAAGGGATGGTTCCGTGAAGGCAAGCATGGCAGAGAGGTTCAGGTTGATGACATCAAGGTTGAGCCAGTGCGTAATGAGCAGGGTGAAATCCAGAAGGATGAGAAAGGAAATGCCAAATTTCGCATGACAGCCGTCATCAACGGAGAGAGCATCAGCCATGAGATTACCCAAAAGCAGTATGACAAGTTCATGGCTATCGATGACTATCACCGCATGAAACTCTTCTCCCATATCTTCAAGGAGGTGGATATGAAAACCATCCCTGGAGAAGGCAAGAACATCGGAGCACAGATTGGAGGAGCCCTCCTTGCAGGACTTGCCGTGATGAGCGAACTGGGCAGAGACCGTCCAGCACCGGCAGTATTCGTAGAACACCATCATGACCATGCACATGGGCCACATGTCTATTTCAAGGGCAGCGTGGATTCACCGCAAGACCTTGCTTCACGAGCCTTCGATGCAGGACTCAATGCAGGAGAACACGGTGTAGGCTTAGGTCATGGCAGATAAACAACAATTCACATTCAAGAGATGACAGACGAACAGACATTTGCAGACTACAGAAGCCGTCTTAACATCAAGGACGTATTGGAGGACGCAGGCTACACGTTTTACAAACGTGATGGCTTGCGCTATCCTGCGTATGTACGCCTGGGCAGCGACGGAAAAAGAATCAGTGGAGACAAGTACATTATCATGCCCAACAAGAACTGCTGTTTCCAGCCGCCAACCATCAAACTCTACTCTGTTACCTCCTTCATCTGGGAGCATCCTGACCTTTTCAAGGAGTACAAGAATGGCATGAAGGAATCAGCCCTTGTCCATAAGGTCTGCCAACGCCTGCTAAACATTCCGGTAGAACATCGGAGTCTGGAAGTACATAATCCAACGGTCAACAGCAAACCATTTGACATCAATGACTACAAGATTGACCGTTTCAATCCTAAAGACTTCGAGTCACAGAAGCCGTTCTACGCCTTCTTCAAGTCAAGAGGAATTGATTTCGCCACCCGTTGTGCCTTCCATCACAGTTTCTTCCTGGCTTCGAAAACGGCAAAAGATGGCAGCACGTATAAGATTCTCTCCTTCCCTATGCACATTCCTGGGCAACCAGACAAATGTGTAGGGTTAGAGGAAAGAGGCTATCCTCGCAAGGATGGTTCTGCCCGAAAAGGCATGGCTACCGGCACCAACGCCAGTGAAGGATTATGGATGGCAAGTCCCAAGCAAACGGCACTCCAGGATGCCCGTATTGTGCTTGTCTTTGAAAGCGCATACGATGCCATGGCATTTTACCAGCTGCAGATGCGCAAGGAATCCGGTTTGGACCAGCGTGGGCGGCAGGATCTGAAAGCCGGAGTCTATGTTTCCACTGGAGGTAACCCAAGCTATGGGCAGATACAGGGATTGCTGAAAGCAGCACCACAAGCCACCTTCCACCTCGGCTTTGACAAGGATGTGGCAGGAAAGCAGTTTGTGGCAAACTTCGAGGATATTGCAAGCAAACAGAGTCCGGTTGCACCGGGAAATGTACCAGCTGACATGAGGGAGTTCATGGAAAGCTTCGACAAACAGCCGAAGACCATCAAGGAACTGCTAAGTTTCAACGATGAGAACTATAGCTTACTCCCCCATGAGCTCAAACAGCTATACCTGTTTTACGATTCTGCAAAAGAAGAGGCATTGGAGTATCACTACTCTCCCTTTTTGTGTAAAGAAGACAAGCAGGAAGCTGCTGACAAGATGAACAAAGCGTTCAAGGACTTCAAGGATGCACTGCTACAGAAGCTCAACCTGCACGAAGACCAAGACCTCACTCCCGTGAAGATTATTCGGGAAGAGCCATCGGAAGGCTACAAGGACTTCAATGACGAACTTTTGGATAAGAAACAGTTTTCTATGACCGACGTAGTAGAGACCGCATTTGACGAGAACGGTGTGGACTTGACCTTTGAACGGCAAGAAGAGAACGAGGAAACCAAACATCATGGATTTAAACGATAATGAATATGGCAGACCCAATCAGACGATACAACATCATCACCCTTCGCCCTCACTGGGCGCAGTACATCATCTCGCAAGGGATGTCGTTCATCATCAGCTGTGCCCTGTTCCTTGTTGCCGGTCACGACAGCATCACCTACAAGATGCCTTTCGTGGTACTTGGAGGTGTGATGACCTGCATCATGCTCTATAGATGCTTATATCTCTACAAACTCAGATACATCATCACCTCTGAACAGCTCATCATCCAGCATGGAGTACTGACAAGAACCAGTGACTACATAGAGCTGTACCGAGTGGTGGATTTCAGCGAGAACCGTGACATTCTGGAACAGTTGTTTGGCTTGAAGACAGTATGGATATTCAGCGGCGACCGCTCCAATCCCAAACTCGACATCTACGGTGTGAAGGAAAGGTTGGACGTTGTGAGAATCATCCGTGAACGTGTAGAATACAACAAAAAGAGAAAAGGCATATATGAAATTACCAACAGATAACAGAAGAAGCAAGGTTGTTGCAGCCATTACCTTGGCATTGATGCTACTGCCAGCTATAGGTTATGCTCAGGTTGCCTCTAGCAATCCTTTGGAGTATGTAGCCTTGGCTGAGGGAAACGAGCTTATCAACGGTCAGATCAAAAGCCAGATAGAAGACCAGCAAAAGACCGCATTCCTACAAAACACCATCGCAGCCGAGTTCTCCCAGATTCACAAATGGGAAAAGAAGTATAACAGCTATCTGAAAACGGCATCGGGTTATGCGTCCACATTGAAAGCCTGCACCTCGCTCTATGACGATGGTGTGAGGATCTTCATCAACTTGTGCAATCTAAAGAAAGCCATAGCAAGCAACCCACAGGGTATTGTGGCAACCGCAAGCATGAACAACCTATATATCGAGACCGCCACAGAGCTCGTCACGGTATATACTACTTTAAAGGATGCCATAGCCAAGGGTGGCAACGAGAATATGCTCACAGGTGCAGAACGAAGCAAGACCCTCTGGGAACTGAACGACCGTCTGGCACAGTTCAACAAGAAGCTGTCAAGGCTATGTCTAAGCATCAGATACTACACCATGGCCGATGTTTGGAACAATGTCACGGCAGGAATGCTCGACCGGAGCAATGCCGAGATAGCCAGTCAAGCTCTTGGCAGATGGCGCAGATGTGCCAGAGTTGTAACACCATAAGAAAGATTATTTGAGGATAACATTTATGAAACGTCTCTATGCTCTCATATTACTTCTCTTTTCTCTCATCCTTCCCTTTGATGGGCAGGATGGGAGTTTTCTCCGTGCCCAGGGCAATGACCCTGTCCTGGCAGGTATGATATTCCAATATACCGACAAAGCCAAGAAAGAGTTGAAGCAGCAGGAACAGATGATGCAACTTGTTTCTACAGGCCATATATGGATCAAGGAAGAGGTAGAAGGTACAACCAACCTGCAGAAGGAGTTCAACAACTATCTTGACCGATTCAACAGCATCATCAGCTATGCAGCGCAGATTTATGGTTTCTATCATGAGATAGACCGACTCGTCGGACAGCTCGGCACTTACAGCCACCAGCTCAGCCATCAGACGACCAATGCTCTTGCCGTAGCTCTATCGGCAAATAGAAATAAGCTCTATCGGGAACTTGTCATGAGCAGTGTCGAGATAGTCAATGATGTCAGGCAGGTATGCCTCTCTAATAACAAGATGACAGAGAAGCAGCGACTGGAGATAGTCTATGGCATACGACCGAAACTCAAACTGATGAACCAGAAACTCAAACGGTTGATACGG
>ERZ1023869.133-NODE-133-length-31540-cov-27.833063_pt1 | contig 31540 bp, 25 predicted proteins | sample MGYA00380390_ERZ1023869 | MGnify/ENA primary metagenome ERZ1023869 (study PRJEB33179, sample SAMN07449005) | human gut metagenome | biome: Human-gut; feature: Human associated habitat; material: Faeces | host: Homo sapiens | place: India: Bhopal | collected...
CTTCTCCAATATCTGTGGAATGGATTTCTTATGCCATCGTTCCAGCAGACGCAGCAGAGCCATGAAGTCATCGTTGTCTCTTGGCTTAAAGCTTACTTCCTGCATCAGATATTTGGAGTATTCCTCTTCATAGTCCACGCTCAGTCCTTTGGGAATATAGTTGATTCTCGGTCGTTCCATCTTGGCGCGATACCGTTGCTTCTCCATGGACCGTTTTCTCTTCTCGTCCCATTTTATGCGCAACAGCTTTTCTTCCCTTATCTGGAGCTCTATCTCCCTGAACTCAGGTGTATTCATTACCTCTTTCTTCAGATGCTTCTTGATTACTTTTTTCAGATAGCATTGCCATGCCTCCTTGTTTTCTTCGGTAACGAATGGCGGACATTGCTCACCGTAGAAGGTGTGCCAAGTGAATGGCTCGAAGTCGAGATGCCAGAGGAATGATTTGTGTTTGGTGTTGTTGAGTTCCATATTAATCTATCTACTTCAGATTTACCAATCCAGATAAGTTGCTTTCTTTTACAATGCCATTCTTTGTAAACTGCTTACACAAGGCTTCTACAATAATTCGTTTACTTTCACTCATAGATGGACTCAACGTGATTTCAATATTGTCTACAACTGCATCTTGTAGTTTCATATCATAATAATCGAATGGAAGTTGCTTGTTTCCTTTATAACAGTTGGAAGTGATATTTCCTACAAAATCCATCATTTCTGTAGGAACATGTAATGGATTAAAAGGAAATACATTCAATACGAAACGACTTTCCTTCTGAAAAGCCCAGCGCATATTTTTATATCGGCCAACTTGACCAAAATCAATATTCACCCCATTTCCTGTATCTTTAAATAAATCGGTTGTTTTTTCTTTTACATCATCAACATATTCTATATCACGATAAAAGAAATCACTTTTACTGTTCTTATATACAGGCATTATCATATAGCCATTTGCTTCTATATCCTTTTGAGGTATAAGAGATATGATGCTACCTTCGGAATGTAAGCCATTGTTTAAGTTTAAATCGTGGATAAGATATGCCTGAAACATATCCTCATCCAAGGCTATTCTAATACCATTGGCAACTCCTGCATACATTTTCCACAATGGAATGCTTTCCTCCGCGTCCTTTGTCCAGCATGAAGCAAATATATATTGAGCTAAATTGACTCCACAAGAAACAACTTTTTCTTCCAAGTCATCAACCTTATCTAACCGATTAAAGCGTATTGTTCTGTTTTTTAGAATCAACGCTAAAGTATCTATTGTTGTATAATGATATAACTTCATTACTTTTCTATTTTTTGAAATTATATAATTTAGAGTTATAATCCAACTCCTCTATAAATCGGATAATGTCTATTGCATTCAATTTCTTATCATACATTAGTTGACAGTACACATTACAATATTCATTGAAAATATTGGTGGCAAAGATACCTGCATCATCTGTTCCTAATACGATAGGTGGAATAGGTCTGTGTTCTTCCTTAGCCCATTTGTACCAATTATAGATGTGGTACGAAGAGTAGGAACGATGATGTCCTATCATCACATTACTGGTCGGCAATGTTTCTATCACTATTTCCTTATCATGCATCTCTTGTAGAACCATCAACTGTAATTCGGACAATTCTTCTGCATTGAAAAATTCACAAGTGACAATTTCAATTATTGAATCATACTTGTTTTTCTTTTGCCCTCGCTTCTCACAATACTTCTTTAACAAGTGCAATTCCTCAGATAGAACAGGTTCCTTCTTGTCGAAAATAACCTTTGGATTATTCCATCTTTCCTGCCATGCTCTCACTTGAATATAAGGAGAATAGTACTGTCCATAAATATCAAAGCAAAGATTATTTATCCTATTTGTCAGTAGTGGTAACTTTCCTTGAAGCCTAACATTGTTAGACATCTCTATCAAATGGTATGCAAACACTAAGTCATCTAGATATTCGCCTTGTCGTATCAGCATCTTATTTCCTATATTGCCGAGCCATATTTCCGATGATATGCCCAAAGCTGCCGCATGACCGATTCTATCGCCTCGTTGCAAGTCAAGAAAATGAATTGCTTCATAGACAGCCCGTATACCTCCAAGCAAATGGAAAAAGTCTTCTCCTGCATGAAATGTGAAATGGTGAAATCCATACTCCCTTAATTTACGATATGCAACACCAAAGACCTCAGGAGGAGTAGAGAACTCACTGGATGCTGCATCAATACCTGTAAGAAAGTAACTTTCTTTGCATTCCGTGTTCTTGAAATTAGCAAGTGCATCCACCTGCTTTTCTAACATCATGCGATATTCCTCAAAGAAGTATCTGCCATGCTTACCATGTAATGATTTGATAAAATGCGCTATCAACGTCAAGTCAGACTTTTGGGGGACTTTTCCTTCACTTTCTTGTATTTGGTTAAAAGACTCCCAACTGTCAACTATCTGGTATATTGTCTTGGCTATATCCTTTTCCTTGATACTTGGCGAGAAACGACCTTCCATCATTCTGATATTTGTTAAGTTATTGCCAGCCAACTGTAAATAACGAGTATTTTCTCTGAATTTCTCACTTGCTTTCCGTATGCCACTCAATGTATATTTATTGAACTCTTCAAATCCATAGAATCTCGACTGCATAACAAACAACCTATTGAGAAGACCGTTTATCAACAAGTAGAAATGGAAAAGTGATGCTGTGTCCTCATCATTAGGATAATGTTTCAAGAAAGAAAGTACATATACATAGAACATGCATTCTTGTTGCATCCTGTTGCCAGTAACTATACCATCCATCAGATTGAGACCGACTGCATGATACACTTTCTGCTTATCCGCACATTCTCTGACTATTTGTCTTGCATCATATTTTTGTCCTAAGAAGCAATGTTTGATTAAAAACATCCTTAGATAGTTTGCGTCACAAGCTAACAAATCTATCTTTTCTGGAGTAACAATGGTCGAGAATTGTTCGTAAAGTTCACGTACTTTATAATCAGAGTACTTTTGGGCAAGTACTTGTAAAAATTCATTCGGTCGTTCCAAAAAATCTTGCCAAAGAAGGTCGCTCTCCATTGTTCCATTCAAATGTATATGTAAGTCATACATTCCGCCATGTGTTTCCCTGAAATCTTCAAGTTGCAGGATAAATGGATGAATCAATGCTGTGTATTTCACATTTTGTACTACATACCTGTTGAAATAATTTTCTATTTCCTCCTGCATCTTCAGAGGACACGCATAATCATGGCATAGTTTTGCCGCAATCAAGAGAAGAGGAGAGTATTCTGATAATAGCATTTGCCATTCATTCTGTTTTTCTGCTTTTACATATAGCAAATCATCTCTTTTTTCAATATATTCATCAGCAAAGGATGGCAAACTTATAATCAATAAATCTGCCAATGATGTTATGTTCCCCAAACAATTCTCTTTTAGCAGCCTATAATAGTGATCGGGGACATGAATGTCGTCTTTCCGTCCCATTTCAAACAGTCTCCGTTGCACATCACTACATGACACTATATTTCCTTCCATATAGTAGCGCAACGAAACCTCATCACACAGCAGGTGCTCCAAGAGTGATTTAGTCTGCATATTGATTATCGGATTTGACTCTTAAGTGTTATGTTTTTTAGACTATCATTTATATTGATAGTCATTATTTCATCTGGCTTATCCATGATATTCTTTATTCTTCTCAATACTTCAGAATCAATGTACGGATACACGACAGGACATTCTATCAAGGCTACAGTCAATTTTATTGCTTCCGAAGCCTCGTTGTCATAGATGAACTTCAGATTGTTCTCAAAAATATTACTAGATGTTCTTACGTTGTTTATATTTAATTTGTCTATCGACTGCGCTTCTGTTCGTTTTTTCACAGAGTCGTAGTTGACCATAGCCTCCTCTATCAATGTAGCATTTAGAAAATCTAACACTGATAGCGAAATGATTTTTCCAAGTTCCACTTTTATTGCATGTCCTCTGTCATCCTTCTCATCCTTTAGGGTTTGATAGATGTTTCTTTGCGAATAGTAGAATCTTGTTGAAATCTTACCAATTAAATATGGTGCCTTAAATATTTTCTTTGCATTTTCAGCCCAAGTTTCCAGTTCTTGTTTAAATGCATCCGTTATATCACCAGCTTCTTCTTCTTCTGGAATTGGTGGCTCCTCATTCTCGTTATTGTCAACCTTGGTAATCTTATCAGAAACCTGAAAATATCTAAGAAGCGACACTTCATTAAAGGTTGTCATTACATCATTCCCCAATTCCTTTGCTCTAAGCATATCACCAATAGCAGCCAATATGCTGTAAACAGAATAGTACAACCTGCTCTCATTCTTATAGACGAATGACAGCATTACGGCTGGTAAGTACGCTAACTTCTTTTCAATGTCAGACTTATTCTTGAAAACATAATCCAAGGCATCCACATTTGTATTCTTTGCTCTTCCGCTCAATCCTTTTATCGGGAAAAACACACCTATGCCAAATAGGTTGGTGTCATTATAAAGATAAGCCATAGCATTTCCAAACATACCTTTTAGCGTATTGGTTTGGAATACACCAGATTGCTTACACAGCTTTATCAGCCTTGTATTGTCATCAGAATCCGCCATAATGATTTCTGCGAAATTACGTATGAATCCTATTCGCATCAAATAGTCAAATATGAGTGAAGGCTTATCCTTGGCACAATTGCACCACATCAAGAACAATCCAGTCAAGCAAGCATTGATGGTTGAAATTTCATATCGAGGAAGCAACTGATACGCACTTTCAAGCATATTGTTTATTATCAAATAACGGAGTATCACAACGGTAGCCATTTCATACGAATGACTGACCACATCAACATCAATGTTTTCTGCCAACATCTGCGATAAGAATGTGTCGTATGAATGTATATCCTTAAGTTCAGGTTCCAAATTGCTTTTAATAAAATGAATTTGTGAACGTATTGGAAGATTCATCAAGAAGTTCTTATAAATGCTTATATGTTTTTTGTTCTTGATGCCACAATCTTCCAATATCATGTCATAACAGTCTATGATATCTACACCATCCATTTTAAAAGTGATGTCTGAACGTCTTATTGCTTCATCAACAGTAAACAACCTTACACGATTTTCTGCCTTGAAAAGTTTCAGCATATACTGATTTTCCATTTCATCTACAAGATTCGTGTATTGTTCCTTGTTGGATTCATTGACATCATATTCATTTATGAGCAAGGCTTTGCCGAAATTGTTCCATTGTTGTTTCCTTACATTGATGGAATATAGGTGTAAGTCTCCACTCAGAAGCGTAATGATTCGAGGATTAGATAGATACTTGCGAATGGTCTCTAACACAGGCCATCCCTTTCTGAAATCTACATCAATGTCGTCAAAGGCTATCAGAAAAGCATCCTTCCCTAATATTTCCAAGGCTTGTTCTACGCATTTGCTAAATTGATTGGAAAGTGCAAATGCAGAATGTACATTTTCCAAACCTTTTCGCATGATATAAGAGTCATCTGCCCAAACTGAATTTTCGTAAGTCTCGCCAACGTTGTCCAATGAAGGTATTCCTTTAGCCAATTTGTTCATAGCACATTCCCAATCTGCAAGAAAAGTCTTTTTGTGAAGATCTGTAGCATTTCTTCCAAGCTCTTCTCTCACTTTTTGGTTAATCAGAGAGATGATAAGTAAAAATACATGTCCTTTTTCCTCTATCATTGTTGGGTCTATCAAATCAAGCACACACACTTTATGCTCATCTGCATGTTTTGAGTAGTATTCCAAAATAGATTCCAAGAAAGACGTTTTGCCAGAGCCTCTCTCTCCGAAAATAGGAATTGTGTGATGCACTTCTGTTTTCGTTAGTGAAGCTTCTGTCAACTGCTTCTCTACGAGATGCTTTACTTTGACAAATTCTATTTGATGTATCATTTGAGAAACGTCAAAAGACTTTGCACTTTGACTTTCACTTAGGATAATATTGACTTCCATTATTATGAGGTATTGATTGTTATTATCTTGTTATAAACGGACTACTAAGCTCCTTTCCTATAAAGTAGTTCATTATAAAAAAGGGGAGAGAATGCCGTTCGCCATATATTGCTATTCTTTGTTTGCGTTCATTGCAATGCCAAACAAGTACCTGCCGAACTTATCGGTTAGTTGTATTTTGTCATTACCAAGCATCAGTCCGTTCAAATTATACCCACCACGTTGAGTGACAGGTAGTTTGTATATCTCGGCATACTCCCTAGCTATGTTCATGACCATCAGGCTCTTCTTTGCCCAATCCTTTCCTAAATTTGTTGTCAGGTTATTCGCCTCCACAAACCAAGGCCAACGGTCATTTGGCATATTGGTATGTTTGGGAGAACTCATTACTTTGAAAACCGAGATGATTTTTCTTGCACCAACAGCGTAGGTAATGAGTATATCTCCAACACGCACAGCCTTTGGCTTTCTATTCGCAAAATGTTGTTTTTGATACTTTTCAGAGTAGTCGCCATCAAAAATTTTGTGATTGTTAGAACCAAAAGGCTTGATAAAGAATCTTGTTCCGCTTGGTATTTGAGGTAGTCTGAGTATGTCATCAATCTGTATATCTTGCTGTTTTACTTTCTTCCAACCTTCTTCACGAGTCTTGTCCGCTCTTTTCTTTATCAGTTCCAATTTATCACTTGTCAGTTCAATCTCAGCATCGACAAGCAACTGTTTTTCCATACAACCAATGGCTTTGGCATCTTCAACTAGACATCCCCATTCATGATTTTGCCTTAATCCATGTTGTGTAAGATTGGCAGACGTTATGATGGCAGCAAATGGAGCATCATTATTCTTGAATATATACACCTTGCCATGCAACATATTGTCAATGCGTATCTGCCAATCAATACCATGCTCTTTCATCGCTTTGCGAAAAGACAACAAGGATTCTATCTTTTCAACAACCTCATCGTTTTTCATAGTAGTGATGAATGTGATTTTTCTAGTAGCGTCCTCCTTTGATACGTTGGAAACAAAACGTTCAAAGTTTGGGAAGCAGAAAGGGCTTGCTATCACCAATTCGTCTGCTTGCTTGCATAAGTCAAGTAAGCAGTCATAATGATTGTGACAAGAAGAGTTATCTATGATTTGCATGATGTTATACTCTTCAAATTCAACTCCTTTTATTACGAATTCTCCATAATAAATGCCACGTTCTGAAAATAGGTTCACTTAGAGCCTCGGCAGGATAATATCTCATCAAACGTAAATCTCGAAACAATCTCTGAATGTTATGTTCGAAAGAACTATGTCCAAAATCATATCGCTCATCATATTGTCCGAAGTTGCCACCACTCACTATTTCTGCCAACAACATCTTTCCTCTCTTCTCATCCATCGGAGCAATCATCATCTCTTCTGATAGTCCCAATGTCTCATGCAGCACATACATTACCGTCCTTGCAAACTTCCACAATCCAAGATGTTTCAATTCCTTCTGTAATGTATCTCTAATCACTAATAACTCATCATTATTCACTACATAGTAGTAATCAATGATTTGTCTCATTCCAATTCCTTCATCGAAGAAATGATGATATAGATGTGTCAGCAGATAAACAACATTGAATGCTGTCGTTGGTATAGCAATTTCTCCAATACCGTCTGGTAGGCTAACAACATTTGAGCATTGCAAATCAGCATTCCGTTTGAACCATTTCTGCAAACGTGCATTATAGATAGGGTTATTCATGATACCTGGGTAGAAATGCAATTCTACAGGCACACCATCCATTGTTGTTTCAAGATGATGAAACCTTATATCGTCCTCCTGTTTAAAATGATTCTTAGCATATTCTGTCATATCTTCTCTGCTTGCATTCACCCATACACCAATATTTCCTGGTGTACGAGAATATGGATTTGGATACATTACGGCATTCCCTTGTCCTTTCAATATGCAGCATCGCAATCCATCTTCTCTAAACTTGGAATAGAGTTTAGCTGCAACTCCATTCACATTCATGTTCTGCCTACGTATTTGCTGTGTCTTAACCATCCAAGTCGTCAGCAGTTCCTTTCCAATTGGATTCTGCTTCAATTCCTCAGGATACTCCTCTCCAAATCGTTCAACACCCTCAAAACAAAGCCCCAGTATCGCTTGCTTAGAAGCAAAGGAATACAGCTGCTGCCAATCAATATTAGCAACAACATTACTCATATTATCCTTTCCACCAAGACAATATTTCAGAAAATCAAAAATCATATCATTTATTCAGATATGCAATAAACAAACATCTGCCACGTTTCTATAATATAAAAAAGTAGAAACATGAGATTACGACATATCCATACTGTAACAAAACTATTTCGACTCCTTCTTTGGCGAATTCTTGATGCCATAGATCGCAAGCTCGGTCCAGGACCTGGTGACCATCGCCCTTAACCCACATCCAAGACAAGGTTTTACATAAACTTTGCCTTGATAAATTGTGGCACCTTCCAAGCCATTTTCATCAGCTTTGTCAATGTCACAGGCTTGAAACCATAGCCGGTATACACCCTAATATCCTCATCCCACATTTTCTTACGCTTTGCAGAATCAGTACTCATACCTCCCATACGCATTCTCGTTACGAACTCTGGGAGATACGCCACCTTCAGATGGCAGTTATACAGATAGTTCACCAGAAGGTTGGTATCAGCAGCTATCTTGTAGCTCTCATCATAGAGGCCGCATTTCATCATCACCTCACGCTTGATATAGCAAGTAGGATGCAATGGCAGCCAACCACATCTCACCTTCCAGCGAGCATACTTGCCTCCAATCCATTTTCTCACCACCTTTTGGATATTCTGTTCATTCACAAAGATACCATCGGCATAGAGGAAATCACAATCCGTCTCCTCCATCTTCTTCACAACGTGTGATACCGTATCCTTGGCAAACATAAAGTCATCAGAATGGCAAAGAGCAATCACATCACCCGTCGCCATACGAATACCCTTGTTAATAGCCTCATACATACCATGGTCAGGCTCAGAGATAAACTTCACCTTATCCTCATGACCAGCGATAGTCTCACGGATAATCTGAGCAGACAGGTCCTTAGAAGCACCATCCACGATGATATACTCAATGTCTGGATAATCCTGCGCCAACACACTCTCTACAGCACCACGAATCGTCTTCTCACGGTTGTAACAACTAGTTATAATCGAAACTTTCATATTCTTCACTCCTTAATTTTCCTTTCCCTAATCTTTACCGCTGGATTACCTTGGTATATGGCGTTTTCCTCCATATCTTTTGTTGCCACGCTGCCTACAGTAAGTATGGCGTTGCGATGCACCGTCACTCCAGGGCAAACCGTTGTCTTGGCACCAATCCATGCCCCGTCCTCCACCTTTATGGCAGCATTGCGGTATGGCATTGACGATATGCTGTAGTCGTGGTTGCCCGTAAGAAGTAGAGCACCTTGCGAGATGCAAACATTACTTCCGATAACCACCTTGTCGAGATTGTCAATCCAACAATCCTCGCCCAACCAACAGTCATCACCCACCACCAAATTCCAAGGCGACTTGATGATGACATTGTTTTTGATAACCAACCCTTTACCTATCTTTGCCCCAAAAGCACGTAGCAAGGCAATCTTGATACTCATGAATGGATTCCACGAAGCTCTCACGAGAAGGGCGTTCACAAAATACCATATCGTAGTCTTTAGAAATCCTGCCCCCTTGTTGAAATCAGAACCATCAAAGGCAGCAAGTCTTACTTGTATTGTATTCATAATAAAATCAATAATGATGTTTGGTCATTAGTCTGAAATTTAGACTAATCTTATTCCAGAAATAGCTCTTTGCCTCTAATGGCATCAGTGGACTATATAGTTTGCAACGCTTATAAAAATAAAATACAGACTGGATCTTTCGGCACAAGCCATTGCTTCCTTCTCTGTATTCCACTTTTTTCTTTCCAAAATTTCCACCTTCAAATATTTCTTGCAAAATGAAATCAGCGTATTGTGTGTTAGTATTGAAAGGAAGTTTGCCTTCTTCTAATCCGAGCCAATCTACCAAGATGCTTCCCAAGCATCGGGCAATGGACATCAGTTGCAACTCTTCCAAATAACCATTCAATCTGTCTCTATCTATCTGTTCATTGTATTTATTCAGATAAAGAGCCAAGTCGCAAATTTGCCTTAGTCCGATACCTGCCTCCAACAAATGCCTACTGATGTGTATAATTTGATGGAGCACAGACAAAGTAGGCGGCACTGTCTCTATATTCTCACCGTCAATTTCCGCAAAGCAAGGCTGGCTATTAGCAAACTCCTCATCAATAATTTGTTGCAACTGTTTCTGTAATTGTGGATTTTCAAAAAGGCACATGAAATAATGTAACTCAATCACATTACCGCCAATAGCGAATGTGAAATGCTTACACTCACGTTTATTTTCGGAAGAACCAGCTGCGGTTTTGTCTACTTCCGAAGCCCAAGAGACAGCTTTCTCACAATCCTTTCTATCCTTGAAATACACGTCAATATCACCACATTGCCTGTGTAAAGGATAAGGATAATTGACGGCAAAAGCCTGGCCTTTCATTAGCACGGGCGAAAGTTGCATGGATTGAAACTTATGAAACAGTTTTTTTATAAGTTCATTCAAACTGAGGTTCTTTCTTTCCAATCTTATAACATAGGCTAACCATCGCAGTTTCTCTTCACCACCGAATTGATCTACATCTAAGAAACAAAATCCATCAGCTAACACTCCTATGACACATTGTTCTTTGGCAATAGCATATATTTTATCCCAGCTAATATCTTGTACAGAACATGCACTTTTTTCGTCTTGCCACAAAGCACCCCTAAGAAGTAGCAACAAATCCTTTTGCTCGTTATTCATAGAGTGCTAAATATTTTGTCCATATTGTCAATATACTGTCTCTCGGTATATTTCGCCTTCACCTCCTGATAGTTCAACATGCAGACATCTGCCAGTTTTTCCCGATGCTCATAACAATCCATGAGATAACCATATATCTCCTTCACATCTATACTCCGCTTACTGCAGGCAAAGCCATTGTCATGCGAAGCAATCTCCGGTATGCCAGCATGGTCGGTGGTGATTACAGCCATTCCGTTTCCCATTGCCTCCAAGATGGATATGGGCTGACCCTCGTTAGGATAACGTGACAATAGTGAGAAAATATGACATCGGTTCAGCAGGTCCACTTTGTCCTGTCCTCCCACCACGCCATGAAATACCACATTCCGCAATCCTTCCGTATGCTCCTTGAAATATGTTTCCTCAGCAGGATCAAAGAACTTACCGGCAAAGTGGAAGAAAAACTTTTCGCCATCTCCCCGCTCTGCAGCCATCCTTGCCAGTTCCAGCATCTCCCTGTATCCCTTGCTCTCGATGAAGTTGCTCAGATAGAGTATATGAAGTGCGCCCCCATCCCTCATCTTCGCCAACTTGTCATCTACGGAAGGAGCAATAAAGGCATCGTCCACACAATTCGGACAGACAAAGATCTTGTCATCCGGCAGCATCCCCTCAAAGATTCCATGCAGCGAATGTCCGAGCACGATGCCGCCAGCCAACCGCTCCACGGCATGATAATTCATTCTTCTCTGCCATCCGGGGATACCATTATCCACCAGCTGCCGGTAATATCCGCCATGTATATGCACGATACATTTCTTTCCTCTCCACTGTATCAACTTCAAGAACACCAGGTCGCGGAGATTTCCCCCTTTGGTCTGTGATGGAGTGAAATAAACCACGTCGCTCCAGCATCGCACCAATGCCAGCAACGACTGCAAAAATCTCTTGTTATTGGTAATATCAATCCTGGAGAAATGATATTTCTCCTTCAACCGGGAATTATACAATGTCTCCACCGCCTTCGACAAGCCATGCATAGGTGGTGGAAACTGGGCTAAAAAACAAATTGAGTTCATAATGTATTACTTTTCCTGTTGATGTGCAAACGACAATACCTTATCAATATAGTCATATGATAACTTTCGTAAAGAGTATAATCTTTCATATACAGAATCATAATCTATGATTTCAGAATGATTTAACAAATCAATAGATTTAATCATACGATTTTTTATGTTTAGAGCCTCTAGCAAATCAGCCATACGAGAATTCACTTTCTGATGAGTTCTTGGAACAACATAAAACTCTCGACCAAATATAATGGAAAATGCACTGCAATGGAAGGAGTTTGTTATCACATAATCAGCATTAGCAATCAAACTGATAAAATCAATAGGACCAGATTGTTTAACCTTTATGTCAGCATAGTCTCTTGGATATAATCCTTTAAATGCTATGATCTTTTTCCCTGTTTCCTTTGATAAAGCTAGTGCCATTTTTCTTATTGTTTCATTGTTTTCTTGATCATATACCAAAATGTAATTGTTATATTGTGGTGTATATGTCATAGATTTCCAATGCTCGAATAATGGAAGAAATACAGGATCTAATACATTTACAACCTTCTTGTCTATATTCATTTTTTTTATAATTGAGATACCTGTTTTCTCTCGGACAGAAATAAAATCTAATTTTTTCAACATATCATTGATGAAACCTCTATCTTTTTCTGGTATTTCCGAGACGGAGAAACTCGCAGCATAAGAAGCCCTAATGGACTTGGCTGAAGCAAAGTCAATATAAAAAGCCGGGTCTAATCCGTTGTTTATTGTTGGATTCCAAATTTGGTCACTTCCACAAAAATAGATATCAGCTGTTGGGGTATCTTGCACCAACTCCTGAAAGCTGTTATATCGCTTGGTCAGCTTAAGATAGTTTCTTGTGAATTCATCAAATCTTTTTTTACTTTCTTTTTGACGTAAACGTTGTGGTACAACATAACTATAATAAGCAAGTCGAATAAAAATATTCTTCTTCCATCTTGGACCTATATCCCAAACACTTATATGCTTGCGAATATAATCTGGCATATAATCGATAATTTCAACCTCATGCCCCAGACTGGAAAGATAATGCATAAGGGCATGTGCTTGTAAAGAGGCACCATAATTATATACATGGTGACAAGTTATTGTTTTGATTCTCATTTTTTCAATATATTTTTCAGTTTCGTTCCTAAAAGTCGATCAGGGATAGCAATAGCTAAGGCAAAATGATATCCAAATTTGGGATAAAGTCCTTTAAAGACAATCTCTCTAAGGCTCTTTTTATATGGATGATTTAGCTGTTCATTGCCTGAAAAAGCTTCTTCTTTTGGTCGTTCCTCATATATCATTTGGCTTTTTATCTTATCAAACAATTCTGCACCTTTATCCGTATTCAGTAAAGCCATAGATATGCCTTTTCCATCCTCTATTATTTTTTTTGATTTTATTTTCCAAAAGTCTGCAATGGTTATATCAGAAACACGTTCATTACATGCATATCTGCAAGAATAACAAGAGTTTCGAAAAAGAAGCCCAGTAAAGAAGCCTTTTAAAAATACATCTTTATTCAACGGTCTTTTAAAAACAATGGAATTACCTTTTGTTATTGTCATTTGAAACCGGTTGTTAGTGCGAAAAGTTAAGCTGTCTTTATCAGCTTGACAAATTTCCTTAGGCAATGTGTCACACAGAAATTGAATAGACGGCACTCCATGACAAACTAGGTCAACTAAAGACAAATTGTTAAACCTTTTAAATCTTGACTTTATTCCAGCAACTTGGCAAGGTGTTCCTATAAATAGAACATCTTTCCCCTGGCGTAAATCCTCCTTTAAAGAGGCTAAAATCTCAGTTAAGTCACTTTGCACATATTTTGAACCTCTTAATTTGTAAATATCCGCCATATTAGAACAACGAATATGTTTTACTGTCATAGGAGAAATGAATGCACATCCATATACTATGCCACCATGTTCCACATAATACTTTGCTAACAAAGTGGCTATTCCGCCTGATGAACTCTTTAATCTTTCTTCTTCATCCCTTACATAACATGCATAAGCTAATCTCGGCACATGAAAATCCACCTTATTTATTACAGGACATGTCTTTTCACATAACTTACAGTCTACACATCGCTCCGTGTTGATTTTTGGATAAGCAAATCCTAATTTATCTTTATGGAAACTAATAGCTTTATGCGTACAAACAGCCATACATGCAGCGCACCCAGTGCAATCTTCATAATCACATAGTTTTGCCATAACACTTCTATTTAAATCTCTTAACAATTTTTGCAGGTACTCCAGCTATTACTATATTTTCTTCTGTGAAGCTTTTATTAACAACAGCTCCTGCTCCAATAATGACATTGCTGGCAATTTCTATATCACCAATAATTTTAGCACCAACGCCAATGTCTACATTATCACCTATTCTTGGCGATTTTCCTCCAAGTCCATTATTGCCAATGCAGTTATCACCATGTAGAGTACAATTTTTACCAACTCTTGCATAGGAGTTTACAACAATGTTGCCATAATGCCAAATACGTAATCCTGGACCAAACACATCTTTATGAATTGTAAAACTTAGTTTCTCACCTAAATGATTTTTTCGTATTCTGTAAATCGTCGAAAGAACATCACCTATTACATTTTTCTTATGAGCATAATATTCTTCTTTGCGAAGCAATAGCATATATTTCCATATACTATATTCATGTTCATGCAGAAATTTCACTCGCCACCAAGATTTCTTGTTTTTCAAAAATTCACAGCGGTCAATGTCTTCTTTTATATATTGCTTAAAATTCATATGTATAAAACCTCATTTCAAAATATACTTCAATTTATCTCTAAATGGGAATAGAACAGAAAGGATAGATATTTTCTCTTTAGCCGAAAGAATGTTGTTTCTTAATATGTCTACTACATTGTTTTTTATTTCATTAAAATATAATGCGTAATCTGAAGCAAATTCTTTTTTAAGTTCTTTTGTCTTAAACAATGTAAGCAGATCTTTGCACGCTGTATAATGAGAAGCATAATATGCATCTTTAAGAGATGGATAAATGTTAACGAGATAATGATTGCTCACAGAAAACTGATAGAGATCATAGTGTGTTTTTTTGTAAAGTCCACGTGACAAAGAACCTTCTTGTTGTCTATAATGAAACAAAGCCATGTCGGTAGTGACTATGCGGCTGCATTTAAGAAACAATTTAGGTGTTACTGGTATATCTTCATGAATTTTTCCCACAGGAAAGTTTATATCATCAAACAAACTACGTTTGTATATTTTACCCCATGCAGCATAGCCAATTGATCTTTTTGCTAAAACTTCTTTCAAAGCTTCTACCTGATTAAATATCTTTATCTCTCCTTTTTGAGGGCTTGTACATATAGTTTTGTTTTCATATTCGAAGAAAAAACGAGAACAAGCTATATCTCCATCATTTTGTTCCAAAACTTTCAAAAGTATCTCTACTGTATTTGACTCTATCCAATCATCAGAATCAATGAACATAACAAAATCTCCATTCGATTTCTCTAATCCTGCATTTCTTGCAGCGGATAAGCCACCATTCTTTTGATGAATAATTGTTACATTATCATATTGTGAATACTCATCACAAATAGAAGAACTTCCATCAGTACTTCCATCATCAACTATAATAATATGAATATATTTATAGGTTTGCCTTAAAACAGAATCAAGGCATTTTTGTAAGTATAATGAAACATTATAAACAGGTATAATTATATCTACCATAAGACTTCTTTAAAATGTTATTTTCGTTGAAAAGAAAATGTAGTTAAAACTTTAATAAACAATAATAAAATGAGCAAATTAACCAAGCCATTAAAACATCCTGTATACCAAGCATAAAGCAAGGATGTTTGAGAAGCAACTGCAACTGTAATTGCCCAAGTAAACAAAGAGTTGCTATTTGTGAGATTTAACTTTTCTTGTAAAAATCCAAAGCATACTCCAACAAAGAACATACCTAATAATACTCCCAAATATCCAAAGTCGTAATAAAATTCCCCAATCGGGCTTGGAATAAAACCTGCCAAAGAATCTTCCGTTACGCCAATGAATTTATATCCAACAACACGACCTAATTCCATAGGCTTCCATGGAAAAACATTTCGTGGAAGAAAGTGAATAAAAGGATAAATGAATTGACCTGGTGTATATGTAGGAGGTAGGTATTCAATCACACTATTTAAATTGACCACATTATCAAAAGTGGCAGATTCCATTATATCATCAAATGCTTCTGATAAATGAAAGTTTGAAAAACTTGCGGTCTCATATGATTTTCTGTTAGTTCTAATAAACATACCGCCAACAACTGCTAAAACACCTAGAATTATTGCATATTTTTTTAATCTTAGTCTTGAAGATTTCTTTTGTAAAACAAAATATGCAAAAATAAACAAACTTATAAGCGGACCTATCAAAGATGCCGAAGCTCCGCTTATTGCTCCAAATATCATTCTATAGACAAAAAAGAGAATGCAAACAACCTTAGTTAAAGTTTGACATTTACATACGATATACGGTAATGTAAAGAACAGGACATTGCTTAAGATACCATAGAACAAATTGAAAAAAGTTAACATTGTGCTTTCAACTTTTGCACCATAAGGTGCATATAGGTATGCCATCAAGCCGCCTGCTATATGTATTTTATATATGTCTAAAAGCAAACACAAACTTATAAGAATATATAAGGTTCTTTTGGATAATCTGAGTTTTCTCATACTGGAGAATCCTTTGTGAATTTTACCCTTCATTCCGAACATCCCTACACCAAATAGTAAAGTCGACACTATCATTAATAAGTAAATTTCTATCCCGAAAGTAGCTTCTTTACCATTAGTAGCTTCTATTATGGCAGAATGAATAAACCCTAAAGAGTTGTAGAATAGCCACGTAATAATAGCATATATACATATTATATTATTTCTTGTGTTGCCTCTCCTAATAAAAGAAAATATAATACCAAGATTGGTCACTATAAACAAATTATATAGTAAAAAATATGTTGAAGACCAATCAGCTATATAATGGTATCCCAATACTTCCAAGAATAAAACAAGTATGCAAGTCAAAAATTTCATCACTTAAATGTATTTAAGATTTTAAATATTGTCAAGTATATTTTTTGTTTCAATGTACAATTAGCTTTCAATATACTTTTTACTTGCAAATCTTTAATGAATGACATTAATATAACCGACATCGTATTTTTAGGAGAAAAAAACAAATGCTTACTTATAAATACTGCAGGCAAAGCTGAGTAGTTATTCTCATTAAATAGATTTTTATGCTTCTTTATGTAATTAAAAATCAATTCTATATTTTGATTTTTCACCGTTTCCGTCAGCGTTGTCATAGCGGAGTCACTTCTGTTGTCAAAATAATCGTAAACGGCAGAATCTATATAAAAATATGAATTTGCCTTATTAAATACAGTTGCCAAGAACAAGAAATCTTCTCCAATTTTAATTTCATTGACAAAAGTAGTGTCTCCAATTATTTTTCTTCTAATGATTTTATTCCATAGATGAAACTTTGGTCTTTTTAAGAATGTACGTATTATATCTTTATTATTATTTAGAAAAATATGATCTTTGCCCAATGATACTTTTGAATTATTCCTGATAAAGGAGAATTCATAAATATCAGAATTATGAGAGGTAATGGTTTCCTCGATCGTTCTGAGACTATCTTTTTCTGCATAATCATCAGAATCTACGAACCACACAAATTCTCCTTTAGCTACACTAAGGCCTGTATTTCTTGCAGAACTTACACCACCATTTAGCTTATGGATAACTCTAACTATCCCATTCTCGCTTCCGTATTTGTCGCAGGTTATTTCACTTCCATCATTACTTCCGTCATCTATCAGAATAATTTCATAAGCAAATGTGCTTTTTTGAATTAAGAGGCTGTTGACGCAACGAGAAAGATATTTTTCTACGTTATATACAGGTATGATTATACTCAATTGTAATTTATTCATGTTTCATTATGTATTGTGATAATTTATTCTTAAAAAATTTCCGTTCACCTTTAGATAGCCCCAATGTATATATGGTAATAACATTTAATATCGTGCAAGTCATACATATTAATATAAATGAACCGAATCCCTTCGCACAGCTATAATATAAAATGTATGGAATTATGGGGGTAATGGCAGTTACAAGAAGTATCGGAAACACTACGTTCTTTATATAGCTTTGTAATTCCATATTTATCATAGGCAAAACTATTTTTAAGCGTGCGTATTGAGTCACAAATTCTACAACCAAATGAATAACAAAAAAATATTCCGGTTCTATTTTCCATAATTTATAACAGATATAAGAAATCGGTACAATAGTGAGCAACATAAAGCCTTCAATAATTTGGAACTTCTTAATGTCTCCTGTTGCGTGAACAGACACTATTAATGGATTGGCCAAAGAATAAATCAATCCTGTAATTAAAATGAGCCTTAGGAAATTTGATGTGTGATTCGGCACTTCACTGAGCCATAATTTTAAGATGAAATCCGTTTCAAATAATAATGGTAATGTTATGATGAAAAGTATATAGTATGAAAACTTCGAACTCTTGTTTAGTAAATTGTGCATCTCTGGCAAATTTCCTTGCGCATAACTTTTTGTAAGTTGAGGGTTTAGAGCCATTTGAAAATTAGCACAGAATTGTCTACAAGCTGTTTGTACTTGTACAGCTAAACCTCTTGCGGCATTCACTGCTGGTCCATAAAATATATTCAATAGAATATTTAGACCTTGCGTATATCCCATAACAGCAAGATTTCCCGTCATCGTCCATCCCGCAAAAGAAAATATTTCATTAAAAATTTTCTTGTCAAATTTTATTTTTGCGTTTACTTCTTCAAAATTTTTCTTGCAATATATGCCATAGACCAGCCTCACTATTACTTGTATCATAAACAGCATTATTGCATAAATAATCAATTTGTCAAAAGGTAAAATTATTAAGAATACGACGATAAGCAATTTAAGTACTGCCTCTATTATTGATATATAAGCAAAAGCTGACATCTTTTCATGTCCTATTATTGCGGCATTGTATGGAACACTTATAATACTTATGATTGAAGTAAATACCGAAAACTGATAGACCCAAAATGCCGCTACATACCTATTTTCTGGTATTTGAAGTTGTGTCATCATGAACCATAATCCAATAGTTTCTCCTATCAATAAGATAAATCCTGCAATAATGAAGTGAATGCAAAGTATATTTCCAAATGTTTTCTTCATCACGTCCAAGTTGCCCTGTCCTATATCATAAGTAATGAATCTAGATGAAGCCGCAGATAACGAGTTGTTTATGAAATTCAACATTGCAATTACTCCACCTACTACATTATGAATTCCATAGTCTACCACTCCAAGAGCATGTAGTATGACCCTTGAAGTATATAAACTTATTATCATCAAGAATAACATCCTTATGTAAAGTAAGAATGCATTCTTTGCTATTCGTTTGTTGTTATCTAATGTTTGAGTTAACATAACTTAGTATAAATTTAATTTCCGGTGCTCATAATGAACCATTTTTACTCCTAGTGTATTAATAATTTCAAGGACTTTATACGCCATAATATTATTGATAGACTTCATTAATGGGACAATTTCTTTATAATCGTCATTGTTGTTATACAAGATTGAAATTCAGATTCTTTGTTATGAACACGACCGTCTTAGCCATTCAGATTCTCCTGATACCACTCATAGAGTTTCTTAACGCCATCCTCTATCTCGACCTTGTGGGTCCAGCCGAGACTGTGAAGTTTATCCACGGAAATGAGTTTTCGAGGGGTGCCGTCTGGTTTGGTGGCATCGAATTCTATCTTACCATCGAAACCTACTGCCTTTCTAACAAGTTCGGAGAGCTCACGGATGGTCAACTCCTTGCCTGTACCAACATTGATATGACAGTTGCGAATCTCGCCGAGCGATGGGATGGCACCGCCACGACCTTCAGAGTTGTTTCTATCGACTGTTCCATCGACCTTCGCTCCGTAAAATACGGAAGAGTATTTCTCGATGCCGATGATGTCCTTGAATTCTACGTTCAGGAGTACATGCACGCTGGCATCAGCCATATCCTCGCTCCAAAGGAATTCACGAAGAGGCTTGCCAGTGCCCCAGAGCACCACCTTATTATTGTAGATACCATAGAACTCCAAAGCCTTCAAGATGCGCTCATGCTCGTTATGGCCGTCCACGTTGCCATCGCCTATGATGGCACGAAGCTTATCGTCTGGGTTGATAGGACGCTTGTTCATGTCCACTTCGATGCTGTGCCAGTCGCCGTCGTGGATGAGCTTGGCAAGATAAATCTTACGCATCATGGCTGGCATCACGTGGCTGTTCTCCAAGTGGAAGTTGTCGTTGGGACCATAGAGGTTGGTTGGCATCACAGCGATGTAGTTAGTGCCATACTGGAGATTGTAACTCTCACACATCTTCAGTCCCGCAATCTTTGCGATGGCATACTCCTCATTGGTGTATTCCAAAGGGGAAGTCAGGAGAACATCCTCGCTCATAGGCTGAGGTGCATCCTTGGGATATATGCAGGTGCTGCCCAAGAAGAGGAGCTTCTTCACGCCATGAGAATAGGCATTGCTGATGACGTTGCACTGCATCTTCATGTTCTGCATGATGAAATCAGCACGATAAAGCGAGTTTGCCATGATGCCGCCCACGAAGGCTGCTGCCAATACCACAGCGTCTGGCTTCTCCTCATCGAAGAACTTCTCCACTGCATACTGATCTGTGAGGTCGAGCTCTTTGTGAGAACGACCCACCAGATTATGATAGCCTCTCTGCTTGAGGTTATTCCAGATAGCAGAACCCACGAGTCCGTGGTGTCCTGCTATGTATATCTTACTATTCTTGTCTAACATATTACTTCACAATTCCCTTTTCCAAATATTCGGCGAGATTGGTACGAACTTTCATTCCTGCATCCTCAGCCGCAACCTTTGCCATATCATTCTCAACCATAATCTTCACCAAATCTTCGAATGATGTAGTATTAGGATTCCAGTTTAGCTTGGCCTTTGCCTTTGTTGGGTCACCCCAAAGATTGACTACGTCAGTTGGACGATAGAAGTCTGGAGACACCTCCACGAGGGTCTTGCCGATGAGTTCCTCCGGACCCTCAGAACAAATGCCCTTCTCGTTTTCGTCCTTGCCTTCCCACTTCAGCTCGATGCCGACAAAATGGAAAGCCAGCTGAGCGAACTCGCGAACCGAGTGCTGCTTACCAGTAGCGATGACGAAGTCTTCCGGTTTCTCTGCCTGAAGGATGAGCCACATACACTCTACGTAATCCTTGGCATAACCCCAGTCACGCAGCGAGTCGAGGTTGCCGAGATATAGTTTTTCCTGCTTACCCTGCTTGATACGTGCGGCAGCAAGCGTAATCTTACGAGTCACGAAAGTCTCGCCGCGGCGCTCACTCTCATGGTTGAAGAGTATACCTGAACAACAGAACATATTGTATGCCTCACGATACTCCTTTACAATCCAGAATCCATACTGCTTGGCAACAGCGTAAGGAGAATATGGATGGAACGGTGTGTTCTCGTTCTGCGGAACCTCCTCCACCTTACCGTAAAGTTCAGATGTTGAAGCCTGGTACATACGGCAAGTCTTTTCCAAGCCACACTGACGGATAGCCTCCAGGATACGTAGCACACCTGTGGCATCCACATCAGCAGTAAACTCTGGAGAGTCGAAGCTTACCTGTACGTGGCTCTGTGCTGCAAGATTATAAACTTCTGTTGGTTTTACCTTATTCATCACCTGAATGATGCTCATTGAGTCACCGAGATCGGCATAGTGAAGATGGAAGTTTGGCTGACCTTCCAAGTGAGCGATGCGCTCACGAAAGTCTGTTGATGAACGACGGATAGTGCCGTGTACATCATAACCTTTTTCCAACAACAATTCTGCTAAATAAGAGCCATCCTGACCTGTAATGCCCGTAATAAGGGCTACGTTTCTTTTTTCCATAAATAAGTCTATTATGTTTTAGATGTTTTTTATAAGAAAAATCTCCAAAAATATTTCTTTAAAGATTTCATGGCAACTTTTTGCCTACAATACCTTTATATGTCTTGTCTAAGATATTTTTCATTATACTTTATAGATATTTTCTTCCCCAAACATTTTTTTTGCTCCTTCTACTACTTGATTGGATGCCGACGGATAATAAACGACCAAGCATTCCTTCGCTCTTGTACAGCAAACATAGAAAAGTTTCTTTGTTCGCTGTACGATGGATTCTTTTTTGCCATTATCATAAAACAAGGAGGCGAAATCATAGTTAGACCAATTAGATTTTAATATCACCAACACATTGTTGTATTCCAATCCTTTTGTCTTGTGCTGCGTAGAAAAAGGCTTGTTTCCCATACGGTAGTCGTAAACGTTTCTTGCCTCCTTGTAACTAACCTCTTTTATTCGTAACCAGAGATAGGGATTGTTTTCAATATAAGAGTTTAGTTTGTCGTCTTTAACGCAAATTCCCAAACTGTCAGCTAAATCAATGACTTCTGAAATAGTCATATCATTATATGAGTTGACAATTCTGTCTATTCCTTCTCGAAGTTCCTTTTTCTGCCTTGCCCTTGTTATCTGTTTTGTACTTGTAAAGCGCATGAACTCATTGTAATCTTTGTTAAGATACAACTGAATACAATGTTCTATCTTGTGCAAATGAAGATTGAGCGGAGATAACTTTGAACCAGTCCCTTTGCCTGCATCCTCTTCGGATTTATCATCCAACAATTGGTCTTTATCTATATAACACGCAATGCTTTCAAATGGCATAGTCAATGCTTCTGCATAAAGAGCCGAATTTGTATTAATGAAATCCTGTTGCGATTTGGTAGGTGACCATTTCTTTTTGTCATCAGGAAATCTTGAAGACAATATTTTTATTGATTCTTCCAATATTTGAGGCTTAATGTCATCAAGGACACCCGTCATTTTGGCATAGTCCCTTATTCTTTTGCCATATTCTATAATTTTATCCGAGTCATGTATCCGCATCAAGGTTTCAAATCCAGCTTCATTGGCTATCAGATTATGAGTCAACCGTAGTTCCTTTGTGTTTCCCGTGTCTGAAAAATTCCATCCAAATTCGCTTGTGAGTTTTTCTTTCAAAACATCAGTTTTGTCTTCATCGGAATAATAAAATAAGATAGTACCTTCTTTTACATGTCCATCTACTGTCATATTAGGAGCTTTCAAGTCTGTGGAAGGCTCTTGGCGCAAACTGTCCAAACGAAGAAAGTTTGCTAAAGTAATAACAGACAGAGGGCATCTTCGGTTTTGCTTCTTTTGTACCTCGTACACACAACCATCTGGATTCTCGTCAGTCATAAGATAGCTGTCAATATTACCCACACCATCATCATAAATGGCTTGCATGGAATCTCCAAAGAAACCCACAACACATTTTTTGCTAACTTTTGGAAAGTATTCCAACAGTATTTTGACAATAAGCGGATTGGTGTCTTGATACTCGTCTATAAAGACAAAAGGGTATCTCGACTTAACGAAAGACACAATCTTGGGATATTTGAAAAAAATCCTTTCCGAAAGTTTCAATACTTCATCATGTGAGATAATGCCGTCTTGAAGCTTTAGGTATTCTTTGTATTGTATGGCAAAGTCTGGTTCTCTATCTTTGTCGAAGAAATTTGATGGAATTTCTCCTTCATATCCATTTAATGATATTCCAGAATCTTCTGTGTTCAGCATTTCTATTAACGTAGCTTTAAGCTCACGTTGAAAGTTTTTAATGTTATCCCACAGAAAATCATGAATAGTCGAAACGTTAAGATTGGAATGGTCAACTCGTCGCTCTATCTCATGGACAGAAGCATTGGTATAGGTTATACAGGCTATTTTACTTGACGGATGTCTTGTAATAACCTCACGTATGACTTGTACCAAAGAATAAGTCTTTCCGCAACCAGCACCACCGCTAAGGAGAAAGTTTTCTCCTTTTTCTATGTGTTCGATGATTTTTTCTACTTCCTTATCCATAAGAGGCCGTCCTTTATGTATTGTGGTATATTCCAACCACAGAATTCCTTGTTACCGTCTTTCTTGCTGTTGTATATTATCTCAACCGCAAAAGTCGCCTTACTTTCAATGCCATTTTCTGCCAATTCATACGCATCTACATCTTTGGTTGTATCTAAGAAATCTTTTAATTTTCCTTCGTCCAAACCTCGGATTTTCGATTTGTTGTTCTGCAAGAATTCCTTATTGATAGCAAAGAAATTATCTTCAAATGTTCTTGCCTGGTAGTCGTTTTCTTTCATTTGAAAACAAACTCTCATATTGCCATTCTCAACTTGCTTCCATTGGGATTCTACTGCATTCCAAGCGAATACTTTTTGATTATCTGTCAACGAGAGCAATTTGTTTACTTTCAAATCATTCCCATCTTTTAAATTCTTGAAATATTCTTTCAATGCATTGTTGGATGTCAGCATTGTATCAGAGTCTACATATTTTGTTTTAAGGATATGACCTTTGCCATTTATTTTATATCCAACATCCAAGTCTGTAAATACAACAGCCTTTTCTAATCCTATGAAGTTGATGAATTTTCCAAAGATGTGCGAATAAGCACCTACCTCTATGATAGAAATATTCTGTTTGCAGAGTGGTAGTTCATTTTTATCTTCATCACACAGCTCTTCTTGGTCTAACTTCTTCATTAAAATCGGTAGAAGTATGCGCTCTGTATCTCCTTCTATGAATATTGCTTTGTCGGCAAAGAACAATTCGCTTCTGCTGAGTGTCAGATAATGTTTCAGAAATGTATACCATTGCTGTTCATCGTTATCATACTCTTTCTGCAAGTCTTTCAAGTTCTTTGCTGTCACCTCATTTCCTGCTCTTCTCATGTATTTTATTTCACTAAACTCACTTTCTGATACAATATGAGAAGAGTGGGTGCTGATAATAGACTGAATTTGTCTAGATTCGTCTTTTGTTGTCAATGGCGCATTAAGCAATTTCTTGATGTTCTTGATGAATATGTATTGCATCTGTGGATGCGTATGAGCTTCGGGTTCTTCTATGATGAGCAGATTGATGTCTGCCATCTTTCCATTACGCCCTTTCATAAAGACTTGACGAATAATTTCAATTTGGAATATCATAGAAATCAAGTTCATATATCCCAATCCGTTATGATCTTCTGGCAATTGGGTTCCTGTATGTTCATAAACAACCTTGGTATTTCCTTTTAGAAGGTTCTGCTGCTTTAGGGAAGAAGTAACCATAAGCTTTGTTTCCTTCGGCTTAACGCCACCCATTTCTTCCACTTTTCCAAGAACGGTACTAAACATTTCACTATATACAACTCCTAATTTCTTGTCTGAGTCAGAAATCGTTTGTATGAAATTGTCAAGTGCTTCTTCGTTGTCTTCAGATTTCAACTGTTCAAAAAGTTCGGCAGTCTGCAAAGACAAAGTCTTATCATTTTCCTTATTGGCTACTTGACGCTTTGCGTCTATATAACCAATGGAAATCAAGGCATCTTCATGAAATTGAGGTCGATTCTTCAAGTCAATATAATCATTCTCATTAGTTTTATTGGTTGTCGAATCGTATGCAACAGATTTTCTGCGTAGCACAAAATAGTTGGCTATATTTTTATCTAAAAGATTTTCAACTTCCTCACATATATCCGTTCCATGTTTTGTTGCATTGGCTTTTGCTTTTTCTCGGAGTCTGTAATAAGCTTCATAAGGGAGTACATAGTCATACCCGAGAACGACATAATAGTTATTCTCGTCTAAATCCATCATGATTAGACCGACATTTGACAAGTCATCCTCGTCATTATACTTTATATATAATCGAAGTCTAACGCCATCTTCTTGGTAATCATCCTCATTGATATCTTCATCTTTGGTCAACATGTCAACCAATGATTTCTTGTAATCAAGATTGAAATCATCTATATGGATGCAACCGCCTTTATCTCTCCAATGGAATATTTTATCCAAAAGATACAAGAGCGATGTCTTACCAGAATTGTTCTTTCCAATGATAAGGGATAGCTCTTGTTCCAAATCTACAGAGAAATCTCTAAGTAGACGGAAGTTCTGTACTGTTATTTTGCTTAGAAACATTTTTCTTTATAGTCTAATTGTATTCAATTGTAATTATATCACCTCACTCACGCTCACCTCATCCATAATCTTGCGCCACAAGTCCTTGGTCATGGCGATAGTAGGTGACACGCTGAATTTATATTGCTTGCCAATAGAACGTAAATTGTACACCGCATTATGGCGACTTCTTTTTATTTGTTCTGTTTCATCAGCATTTCCTTCCTTGGTGATGATAGGGAACATATATTCTGTGTCGGAGGTATATTTGTCAGCTATCTGCTGCATTGCCTTGTCCCATTTGATAGTGACAGCAGGATTGTTGTCTGATGTATGGGAAATGTAAGTGAGCATTCCGTCTTTAACGTTGGATTTCTTCAGATATGCCATATCCACATAGTTCATGCCTCTTGCATAAAGTGAGAACAAGAACATGTCTCGTGCGAAATCCTGCGACTTATTAAGATCGAGAGTTTGCAAATAGCGCAATTCGGCTATCGAGGGAAACTGTTGGGGGGCAAGTTTTGGGGATGGTGACTTATTTACCAGGCGAAAAATGTCTTGCTCTTGTATTTTGCCTCTTTTTACAGCTTACTTATAGAATGCACACAATTGCGACAGGTAAAAAGCGATTGTTGATGCCGACAGCCCTTGTACTTTCAGCCATGTCTCGTAGTCTTGGACAAACAATTCGTCCCATTTGTCCATAGGTGTGGGCTTGTCGGCCATAAACATCAATAGGCGATTGGCTGAATACTTGCGTGTCTCTGCGGTATGCTTTCTACCTTCTTTTGTAAGCTCGTTGATGATCTTTTTTGCAAAAGTTGCGAAATCGGTCATGGTATGATGTATGAATCTTTAGAACAGATAATCATATTGCGAAAAGATTCTTTGATAATCATTCTCATATCTGGTCTTGTCGTTAGGACTGATATGAGGACTTTTTATAATCTGTTCCATTTCTTGGAGTACCTTACCTCCTTCACGCATAATGGGGTCGAGGTGTTCCTTGAACTGTTCTATGAATGGTGAATAATAGTAGCCAATCTCCTCAATGATGAAAGAATAGATGTTCCATGTGTCATTGAGGGTGATTCGGTTGTGTGCCACCTCATCCAAGGCGTACTTTCTCAGATAGTCGATGTTTTCTGCTTGCAATGCCACTTCCTTGTCGTCTTTTACAGGATGGAAATAGCGGTCTATCAGCACTTGCCGCTCCTGCAGGTTGCGCTGGTAGAAGATATTCTCATGGGTGATTGAGGTTTTGCTTTGCTCTACTTCCTCAAAGTGCTCGGCATGAACACCGCTGATTGCTACACTCATTCCACCGATGTCCATCACCAGACGGCGATCTCGGTCGATGCGGATGATGTAGCCTTCCAATCCTGCCATCTCACCTGTGGTGATACGGAGGAGAATGCGGTTGCGAGCATAATAATGATAAGGGTGGAGAAGGAAACGGATGCGCTCAGGTGATGTCTCTACGACACGCATGAATGGTTGCATCTGTGAATCTTTGATTTCTGCCACTTTACCTGTGCTGCAGTTCTTGCACAAATAAGTGCGAGGGAAATTCCTGTCAAGATAGGTTTGTATTTCTTCTGAAAAACCTTGGAAGAAGACCAAACCGCTTACGGTCGGCACTTCTTGATGCTGCACCCTATGTTTGCCAAGTTTCTTGAAATATCGTATGGTTTTATGCACAAAATAGATTCTGCCATCTTTAATCAGCTGTGCCTCCATGCCCTGCACTTTGTTATGATGCACAAAGAGGTACGACCATGTGGTTCCGTCCGATTGACGACACTTCTTTACCTCTGAACCAGTCTTTACGTCTGGCTCAGTAACGTGGTTGCCCTTTGGAGAAACAAGTTTCTCGTCGGCTGTAGAAAAAGAACTCGTACCATCCGGTTTCATAAATCCTGCTCTACTTTATGTCCTCAGCTGCAACCATACATGATGGTTGTGGAAGCCTAGTCAATTTGTTATTGTTGCGCATAATCTTAATCGTATTATGAGTGCTTGGCATGCTGCCTCTGCACATGTATCTTTATCTTACATTTGTTGCACACTCTTATGGTAAGAGAGCAAAAACATCCGAATAGACAGCAAATCTGCCATTTTGAGAGTTCTTTCGAGGCGAATTTGCTAAACATTTGTGTTAAATTTGGGGGATGGCATACAGAAAATGATAAAATATGACACGTAATCCAACAATTTTTCGTACTTTTGCATTATGTTGTATCTCTTACCATAAGAAAGGGCGAAGTTTGCTAAACATTTTACCCCATCATTCTAGTGCTGTGGTAAACATAACTATTTATTTACAACTCTTTCAAGATCTTTCTTATAATCCGCTCATTGGCTTCATTGATGGTTGCTACGTCTATAGACTGCAAGTAAATTTGTGTGGTCTTGTATGAGTTGTGTCCCATACCCTCGCTGATGGTAGCTATCGGGATATTCATGTGCAAGGCTACGCTTGCCCACGTATGGCGTGCCACGTATGTGGTCAGCGGTATCTTCAAGCCTACCATCTCACCGATTTTCTTCAGGTTGTAGTTCGTGTTGTGCTCTACCTTGCGGTATGCGGTGTATGGAGAGGATTCCTTGCCTGTCAAGATTGGTAGCAGATAAGGAGAGTTCTTGGTCTGTTCGGCGTACTTGTCGATGATGGCTTGCATCGGCTTCATCCATTCAATGTTGAGGTTTTGGTGGGTCTTGCGACGGTTGTAGATTACCAAGCTACATTTCAAGTCTGTCTTCTTCAGGAACGCCATATCCACAAATGCCATACCACGGAGATAGAAGCTAAGCAGAAACAGGTCTCGCGCCTTGTCAAGGGAGGAACCTCTTGGCAAGTCCAATTTCTCTATTTTACGAATATCCTTTACAGTAATGGCACGCTTTGCAGTTCGCACGTTAGCTGTCTGCATGTGAACAAAGATGTCGTTGGGTGGAGCTTGCCCTGCTTCCACAGCCTTGTTGTAGAGGGTGCGGAGAGTTCGCAGATAGAATGCCACGGTGTTTTGTCCGATACCTCTGTTCCATAGCCACGCCTGATACATTTCCATCATCTCGCTGGTCATTTGTGAGAAGGTAAGATCTTCATTGCCACGAAACTCCATAAATCGGTTAGCTGCATTAGCATAGTTGTTCTTGGTACCGATGCACTGCATCTGCTCTTTCTTGGCTATCTGTTGGCGGAAGAAAGCAAAAACGCTCTGGCTCGGTGGCAGCTGCTGTATCTCCTTGGCAATGTCGTCAATGGTATAAGGGATGCCCTCTGCATCCTTATCACGAATGATACGCTGCATCTGCTTCATCTCCCAATCTATTTGCGACTGGATGAGCTGCAGATGTGCCTGTCTGCTGTTGCGGTTAGAAACAATGATAGCCGACTTCTTGTCGTTCCACTCTTCTGGAAAGACATGATAATCGGTACTAATCCAGCGCAGACTGCGCTGGTGGATGAGGTGATAATACAACGTGCCTTCCTTTCCCGGCACCGAGGATGCTCTGAATTTTACTTTTACTGTTGCCATAATACTAACTTTTTTATTTGTGAATAATGTTGCTTTTTGGTTATTTACACCTTATTATATATGTAAGCAACGGTATGGCAAGAATGTAGTTGTATACCAATAGCTATTTGGGGCCACTTCGTCGTAGTTGCTTCTATGGTTTGTATAGCAATAGCAGCTCTGTCTGTCTCCTCCTATGGATAGAGGCTATCTTGCGTTTTTGGTGTCTGCAAAAATCAAGATACTCCCTACGTATGTTTCTTTCGCCTTGCTCTATTTTCTTCAAGAGTCGGCTCTTGGGGAACTTTCCATTCCCTAATATCTTGTAGGGACCGACATTATAGGCAAGTACGGCAAGGACTAATGAGTCTCTACTGTACTTTCTGAATAGGGTACAGAGTTTTCTCAGGTCAGAGCGCAATAGCGAATCTGCCTGTTGAAAGGTGAGGTTCTTCCTGAACTTCTCATGCGGCAATATCCTATGTCCCCACCCGATATAGGGATAGTTGCGCTTGATGTCGTGCCACCCTTCATAATACTTGATGCACCGCACGGCTCGCTCAAAGGGTGGTAATGCAAAGATGCCCAAGTCTCTTTGGCTTGGGCTATCTGTTGTGGGTGTCTTGTTCTGTGCCATGATATTCTGGCACAGCAGCAAGAGTGCTATAATGATGTATGTCCGTATCTTTCCTGTCATGGTTCTCTTTTTGTTTTACTTTGATGTATCGTCACTTGGCATTCTTCTTGTTGAATATCTCTGCTATCATGGTTTTCACGTCCTCACCAACTTGCACGAAGTTCTTGTAAAGGATGCGCTCACGCTCATCACGGCTCTTGAAGGTGTAGAACTTTGGCAGTGGCATATACTCACTTTCCTCCTTCTTGATGTCAGCCATATTGAAGTCGGTTTTGCAATAGAACTTACTGGTCTTGAACTCGTCGCTCTCCTGTATGTTCATACTGCCATTCATGCCTGTCTTGGTTGCCACAAAGTCTCTTGCGGTCTGTCCGCAGATCCATGCTGTCGGCATATCCGAGATTTTACTGGCTGGCACAAGACTGTCCATGTTCTCATTCAGATTGATGCTTGTCTTGTCTCTGTCAATGGTCACGCCTTTCTTTAGTTGCACCACCTTTCCAAAAATGTCAGAGGATAGCCATTCCAGTGTTTCCTTGCTTCGTGCCGAACCGCTTACCACATTGCCTACGGTGGTAATGATCTTCTGCATACCCACCTTGCCATAGTCGGCTTCCAACTGGGGCAGTTCCTGGAAGCCCAAGGCTACGCTCACCTTGTTGCTTCGGGCTGTACCTATCAGTCGGTCTATCTTATGGAAGTATAGTGTTGGCAACTCGTCCACAATGATGCTCACTGGGATATTCTTGCCTTGTCCTGTGTTCACTCGTGTCACCAGTCGGTTGAGGATGAGGGCGTTCAAAGCTCCGATGATGCTCTCCATCTCTGGGTCGTTGGCTATCAGCAGATAGCTCGGATTCTTCGGGTCACTAACCTTCAGGTCAAAGTCATCACCGTCCTTATGGAATATCCAATAGCTTTCCTTGGTGGCAAGGCGTGAAGTATAGACACGCAGTGTACCTATCATACCCTCCAGCTGCTCCATCGCCTTGTTCTTCAGGGCGGTCTGGAATGGACCAAGCAACGGTGCTACCTCATTGTCGGTCTCCAACACATTGAAGATAGTCTGGTAACTTTCGTTCAAAAAACTGAGGATATGGGGCATATCACTGTACTTGCCCAACCAATAGGCTGGCTCCACTTCTTCTCCTGCATGGTTAAACACCTTGCCGGTCGGCTTCATCTGCATGGTCTTCGGGTCAAGTACTTTCTCTGCTATCAGCA
>ERZ1023869.134-NODE-134-length-31375-cov-122.811367_pt1 | contig 31375 bp, 20 predicted proteins | sample MGYA00380390_ERZ1023869 | MGnify/ENA primary metagenome ERZ1023869 (study PRJEB33179, sample SAMN07449005) | human gut metagenome | biome: Human-gut; feature: Human associated habitat; material: Faeces | host: Homo sapiens | place: India: Bhopal | collected...
ACGATGAGGAAATCCATCGTATGGGCGAGCAACTGTATACGGAGATGGGATTCATTACCAGTTCCGCTTATCGTGAACGGGCAGCCCAGTCTTCTTCGTAGATGCGCCTATCGCCCTCAAGCAGAAGCAGACGGGTGCCTACGACTATAAAGACCAGCTGGACGCCATAGAACAGCAGCTGCACGCCTTCCCATATTCGCTCTATCCCACGTTCAAGGCCGACCCGGTAGATTTCCTCCGCCAGGTATTCTATAAGCGTGTGCCCCGCAAGAAGATGCTCCAGTTGCTCTCGGGCATCGTACTGATGATTATGAACGGCAGGGTGAGCGATGTGAAGCAGTGGGGCAAGCACGGCAACGAGGAGGCGCTGCTGGCGATGAAGGCGGTGGGGAAGAGGCTTTCGGGCTCCGAGCGCAAGAAGAAACTCTGGGTGCTGGTGGATGAAGCTATCCTTAAAATGGCGTCTTGGCATAAGCCTAGTACGGGTAATCTTCTGATAAAAAACCAATCCGACTGGTATCCTGTATTCCGTATGCTGAATGATTGGGGGATTTATAATTCTGACAGTCAGACAGCCTTCTGCGATTATCTGGAAAAGCAATATGAGGAATTGGATAAAGGGAGCGATGAGTTGGCTCCCTGCTGCAAAAGGAAGGATCTTACGCAAGCTGCAGCGCCTATGTTTGAAAGACATGATGCGCTGGAGTGGGGGCGTCTTCATCCGAAGAAATGGAATGTAAGGTCCGACAAGTTCAACCATTATTGCGACATCGTTGATGCCTTCAAGAAACTCATGCAAGAACAAGCCCTGCTGGAACATCTGATCCTGGAGGATCTTCTGCCGAGCAAAAAAGACGAGGAAGATGATGATGATTTTGAAGAGGAAGAGTATTAAGAGGAGGATGAAGATTGATAGATGTAGATTGATTGATGAAGACCGTCAGGCGTTCCGGCGGATTTGCAATCCGCCGTTAAAAAATGTCCTAACCTATTTAGGATCTGCGGATTTGCAATCCGCAGCAAGGAGTATGCCCGCAGCAAGGAGTATGCTTTTTCTTTTGTTGGGGGATTAAAAATCCCCCGTTTTAATAGGTCGAACCTTTTTTAACGGCGGATTGCAAATCCGCCGGGACGCCTGACGGAGTTGCGTTCTTGATAAATTAAGAAGAGGTGTGTTATGACTCTTTCCCCTCAACTATTATACCCCTTTTATACCGCTTTTCTGCCCTTTTATACCATTTCGCCTTGCTTTTATACCTTTACAATCTTATTTTCCCGGACGTTTGGAAACGCTTCTTTTATTCCTTATTTTTGCACTGCTTTTCCGAACGGTTGAGCGGCGGGAGCCTGAGTTCTCGTCTTTGGTTTAATCTAAATATTTGTTATTATGTCTAATTTTAAAATGATCTCATTTGATGAATGCAAGCAGATGAGCCGTCGCCTCATCGCCATGAACCCTAATCGCAATGCAAACATGGGGCAGATTGCTACTTATCTCCTCGATTACTACACCGAGCTCACCAAGCAGTCCTGGCTCAGCACCCTCGTGGGGCAGATTCGTGACCTCACCGCCCAGCAGAACCAGATGCTGCAGCAGGCGGCTGATGCGGTAGATGCCTCTCAGTATGCTAACGAGGATGACCTTGCCTTCGCCATCATCAAGAAGCAGGAGGAGGTGAAGGCGGGCGAGACCTTCAAGCAGCTCGACAAGCAGATTTCCGCACTCAAGAAGCAGTTGCCGTTCCGCTCTCCTCATTACTTCCACTTCCTCGATGACCATCGTGCCCAGAAAACCATCGACCCGGATGCCTTCACCTTCCAAACCACCGTGGACATCGACAACCCGGAGGAGGTGGAGACGGCGGTGAAGAATGCCCTGCTGCTGAACGGAATGTTTGATGACCCGCAGGAGAAGCTTTTCAGAGAGAAGATTTTCTCTGCCGATGACATCGAGCTTTGGAAAGGGAAAGTGCTCCACGTGGAACGTTCGGCTCGTAACAAGGCGCACATCGACATCCGAATCCCTGTCGGTATGACCATCGCTGAGGCTCAGAGCGCCTTCTGCAAGCTCATCCATGCCACCGAAGACCCTAGCTGTGTTACGCCTGAGCGCATCATCTTCATCACCGATGCCGTGAGCCAGATCTATACTGCCAACGACTGGTACAAGCGACTGGATGAGGAAGCCGTGGCAGAATATCGTGAGGCTTATAGAAAGAGAGGATTGGACATCGACGGCCGTCCGCTGGATGTAGATTCTGCCCAGGTAAGAGCATCCCAGAATCCATATTCATCTCAGAATTCCTCTTCTCAGAATTCCTCTTCTCAGAATTCCTCTTCTCAGAATTCCTCTTCTCAGAATTCCTCTTCTCAGAGCTCTTCTTCCTCCGCTCCAACCGTAGATTTCCAGCCTATCGAGAGCGAGGAGGAGAAGGCGAGAAAGGCAGCCAATGCTGCGCAGTATGAGCAAACCTACGACGGCGTTCCTTACGAGGAGATTACCAAGGCGCTGGTGGATCTGATGGGCGGCGCTCCTGCCCATGGCAACCGCAACAACTTCATCTATCGTGAAGCCTGCCTGCTCAGATACATCTGCAATAGCGAGGCGGCTTGGATTAAGCAGGTAATCGAAATCTTTGGTGAAGACGAGGCGAAGGCGTTCGCCTCTGTAGAGAGTGCCTGCAAGGTGGCTCAATCCTCTGAAATGCCTCTGCTCGTGAAGCAGGCGGTGGAGCTTGCCCGCAAGAACTATCTCGCCAAGCAGGCCACCGAGAAGGCGGGAATCTACGCCGATGTTCCCCCTCAGATGCCTGCCCGTTTGCCTAAGCTCATCAAGCTGCTCACCAGCAAGGTGCCGGATGATTTCAAGGCGCCTGTGGCGATGGCGGTCTTCCCTCCGCTGGCTGCTCATCTCAAGGGCGTCAACTTCCGCTACATCGACAATCAGGTGCATGAGGCGGCGATGATGAACCTGCTCGTAGCACCTATGTCGTCAGGCAAATCGGCGGTAAACGGACCTATCAACAGCATCATCGAAGACCTGGTGCAGATGGATAAGGTGAACCGTCAGAAGGAGCAGGAATGGAAGGACGAGGTGAACACCATGGGCGACAACAAGAAGAAGCCGGTGCGTCCGGAAGACATCTGCATCCGCATCGTTTCGCCCGACCTTACCCGTGCTGCCTACATCCAGCGTCTGGACGATGCGCAGAAGGCTGGCGGCGCCTATCTCTACTGCAAGATGGACGAGGTGGACATGCTCAGGAAGTTCAACGACCCTAGCCAGCTGATCCGTCTCTGCTGGGACAACTCAGAAGACGGTCAGGAGCGTGTGGGCACCAAGAGCGTTACAGCCCGCGTAAAGACCCGCTTCAACTGGAATGCTTCGAGCACCATTGCCGTTACGCAGAAGTTCTTCTCGGTAAGAGAGGTGGCTGATGGAGCCGTGAGCCGACTTTCGCTTGCCACCATCATCCGTCCCGATTTCGCTCCTTATCCGGTAGTGGGAGAGTATGATGCGCTGTTCAAGTCGGAGTTGGCTCCTTACATCCATCATTTGAATGCTGCCAGCGGTTTCAAGGAGTGCAGGAAGGCGCGCCAGCTTATCGAGCGACTGGGCAGTGAGATTATGGAGATGGCTCAACTGGCTTACAACAAGCCTTACGCCGAGTTTGCCAAGCGTGGTTTGGCGAATGGTTTCCGCAGAGCCATGGTGCTTTATCTGGCGAATGGCGAGAAGTGGGAGAAGCCGATAGAGGAATTCATAGAGTGGAGCGTGAAGTATGATTTGTGGTGCAAGATGCGTTTCTTCGGCAATCAGATGCAGGAGGCGATAGATGCAGACACCCGTTCTATCTATCATGCATCCGGTGTGAGCAATCTTCTTCTCTTCGTTCACGATACCTTTGACAAGGCTGAGATTCAGAATGTCTGTATGGTTCATGGCACCAAGACGAAGCTTGCCATCCTCCTATGCAACTGGAAGAAGCGTGGCTTCATCGTGAAGAACGATGATGATACCTTCTCCAAGACGGCTAAGTTCATCGCCAAGTATGGTCATTATGGAACGCCTGGAATGGCAGCGTAAGGCTAGTAAAGCGGGCGTGGCGAAAGTCCCACGCTCCCGCTTTTGTCAGCACGCCCTGAAAAAAGCAGAAGCCAATGCCCATACGCCCTGAAAGGGCAGAAGCTCCTAGCCCAGGGCATCGCCCTGGGAACCATGGCAGCACGCCTGTCGCCCTGAAAGGGCAAAAGCTTTAAAAATACCGCCTTTTGTAACATCTCTGTAAAGGTTCTTGACCTTCATCAAGAAATCGGGGATTTTTGAAACTTTTCTCCTAAAAAGTTTGTGTGCGAACACAGAAAGTTGTATCTTTGCATCGGAATTAAGAAAGAAGGATAAAAGATTAGTAATTTCAGGATACGAAAGGTATTGATAATAAGGGATTAAGATTGAAAAGTCAGGATAAGAAAAAGGTTAATGATTGATTTCAGGATAAGAGAGGTATTAGAAATAAGGTAAAGATTGAAAATAGGGTAACATTGAAAGATTGTTAAGAAAAGGATAATATTGAATTTAAAGTAAAGAAAGGGAAAAATTATGTTAGTATTAGGTATTGTTTTCGCAGCAGTAGTAGCATTTGCTGCAACAGTAGGTGCAGCTAGCAACAAGCTTGCTTAAGCTGCCAGTGAAGTAAGGAACTTTAAAAGTTCAGAAACAGTAATTGAAGCAAAGTAGGAAGCCAATATGGGCTTCCGAGATGGAGAAGGAGAGCCAATGGGGCTTTCCGGAATGAGGGAGCAGATGATGCTCCTTTTTTTGTTTAACATTAAAACATCAGACATACATTATATATAAAAGGAAATCGGGTTGGTTAACAGGTTAACAGTTAACAGCCCGATTTCTTTGTTTCTACCCCTATTCTAGGATGTTTTCTAACAGTATGGTTGAAACGAGCTGAAAGCCCAAAAGCTCCTAGCCCAGGGCGTGTGGGGCTTTGCCTTCTGCTTTTATGGCGTGTGGGGCATAGCCTTCTTCCTTTTCAAGAACTACTTGAAAATCAGGGTGGTGAGCCTGTCTTTATCAAACAGTTCCTGAGCCACGGCTTGAATCTGGGCGGCGGTAATCTCATCCACCTGCTCGTAGAGGCGGTCAACGTTCTTCTCCCAGCCATAGTGCAGGAAGCTCTTGCCGAAGTCGAGGGCGAAGTTCTCACGGTTGTCGCAAGCCACGCCTATCTGACCCTTTATCTGCTTCTTGGCAGCCTTGAGCTGCGCTTCGCTCAATGGCTTCAGCATGAACTTATCCAGCTCCTTGCGAACCAGGCGGAGGCAGCGCTTCACATCGTGCTCATCGCAGCCGAAATAGATGCTCCAGGTGCCCGTATCGCCATAAGCCACCATCGTGCTTTCTACGGTGTAAACCAGCCCGTTGTGCTCTCTGAGGGCGAGGTTCAGCTTGGCGTTCATACCCGGTCCGCCCAGCATGTTGTTGAGCAGATAGAGCGGCATTCGTCGGTCGTCGTTCACATCGTAAGCCTGGGTTCCAATCATCACATGAGCCTGATGCGTATTCTTCTGCATCACGATTGTCTGGCCAGCAACTTTACTTTGAACATTGAACTTTGAGCTTTGAACTTTATGATTTGCATCGCCTGCTTCCATTTCTTCCGTAGGTGTTTCGCCAGTAGGCGTTCCTTCTGTAATCCTTTCTTCCGTAGGCGTTTCTTCAGCAATCCTTTCTTCCGTAGGCGTTTCGGCGGATTTGCAATCCGCCGAGCGAGCAAGCTCTCGGCCTTTTGGGCACTCTCCCAAAGCCTTCTGGATAAGCTTCACCAGTTTCTTGAAATCGATATCCCCATAAGCGAAGAATATCGCATTATCCGGCCGGTAAAGCTTCTGCGTGAACCTCAGCGCATCCTCAGTCTTGAAAGCTCTAACCTGCTCGGCAGTGCCCAGGATATTGTGCCCCAGCGGCGAACCCTTGAAGAGGATATTCTCGAACTCATCGTAAATCAGTTCGGCAGGCGAATCATTATAGCTCTCTATCTCATCGCAGATTACCTCCACCTCCTTATCTATTTCCGCCTGCGGATAAACCGAGTGGAAGACGATGTCGGAAAGCAGGTCCACGGCCCTTGCGATGTGCTCCTTCAGGATGGCGGAGTAATACACCGTGCCCTCCTTGTTGGTGTAGGCATTCAGGTCGCCGCCCACACTCTCCAGACAGTTGAGAATGTGCCACGCTTTTCGGCGCTCAGTGCCCTTGAAGGTGACGTGCTCGCAGAAATGCGCCAAACCCTCCTCGCCCGGCTCCTCGTTGCGGGTACCGGCGTTTATCTGATAGCCGCAATACACCACCTTGCTATCCGATGGCAGGTGGATGATGCGGAGTCCGTTGTCTAATGTATAAGTATTATATTTCATTTCAAGGTGCAAAGTTACATTGAAAATGTAATTTATCCAAAATATTGGGCATTTATTTTGCATTATCGCCAAAAAGAATTATCTTTGTCCCCAAAAAAATATAAATAGAGACATAAAACAATGCGTAAGGTTATAGGAATAGGAGAGACCGTGCTTGATATCATCTTCAAGAACGGCAAGCCGATAGAGGCAGTACCAGGTGGCTCATCGTTCAATGCAGTCATCTCGTTGGGACGTGCGGGCGTGAACGCTTCGTTTATCAGCGAGGCGGGCAACGACCGTATTGGTGAGTATGTGATTCAGTTTCTGAGAGATAATGGGGTGAATGCCGACAATGTGAGCATCTTTCCGGAATCGAAGTCGCCGCTCTCGCTGGCGTTCCTCGACGAGAACAACAATGCCGACTACATCTTCTACAAGGACCATCCCCACGACCAGCTGGAGTTTGCCACTCCGGAAATCAATCCTGGCGACATCGTGCTCTTCGGTTCGTTCTTCGCCCTGAATCCGGTGGTTCGTCCTCAGGTGGCAGGTTTCCTGGAGTACGCCAAGAATCACGGAGCCATCCTCTATTACGACATCAATTTCCGTGCTTCTCATCAGAATGAGATCATGAAGATTACGCCTAATCTGATAGAGAACCTGGAGTATGCTGATTTTGTGCGCGGAAGCCATGAGGACTTCGGAATCCTCTACAAGAAGCCGGAGGCGGATAAGGTGTATAATGCCGAAATCAGTTTCTACTGCAAGAAGTTTATCTGCACCCAGGGCGCTGAGCCTGTAGAGGTTCGTGCCGAGAATGGCTTTGCCAAGAGTTATCCTTCGGAGAAGATGAAGCCGGTGAGCACCATCGGAGCCGGCGATAACTTCAATGCCGGTTTCGTATTCGGACTGATCAAGGATGGAATCACCCGTGAGGATATCGACCGTGGATTATCTGAGGCGCAATGGGATAGCCTCCTGAAGAGTGCCCAGGAGTTCTCCACCGAATGCTGCAAGGACATCTACAATTATGTTTCCAAGGAATTCGGAGAGCAAAAGAAGAAGGAATTGTAAAAATATAAGGATATGACAGAAATTATAAACAAGATTTATTACGTAGGCGTTAACGACCGCAACAAGCATCGTTTTGAGGGCCTCTGGCCTTTGCCTAACGGAGTGAGCTACAACTCGTATATCATTGACGATGAGAAGGTAGCGTTGGTAGATACAGTAGAGGTAGATTTCTTCACCCAGTTCCTCGAGAACATTCACGAGGTGATTGGCGACCGCGAAATCGATTACCTCATCATCAACCACATGGAACCTGACCACAGCGGCTCTATCGCCCTCATCAAGAAATATTACCCTAACATCAAGATTGTGGGCAACAAGAAGACCTTGGGAATGCTGGAAGGCTTCTACGGCGTAACAGATGACGTGGTAGAGGTGAAGAATGGCGAAACCCTCTCTCTGGGCAACCACGAGCTGAGCTTCGTTCTCATCCCTATGGTTCACTGGCCAGAAACCATGGTTACCCTCGATGCGAAGAACAAGGTGCTCTTCTCGGGCGATGCGTTCGGCTGCTTCGGTGCGCTGAACGGCGGAATCATCGATACGGAAATCAACTGCGAGACTTTCTGGCTGGAGATGGTCCGCTACTACTCAAACATTGTGGGTAAGTATGGAATCCCTGTTCAGAATGCCTTGAAGAAGTTGGCTGGCGTGGAGCTGGATTACATCTGCTCAACCCATGGTCCGGTTTGGCACGAGCATATTGAGAAGGTAATCGGCATGTATGATAAGATGTCGAAGTATGAGACGGAGCCGGGCTTGGTTATCTGTTACGGCACCATGTACGGCAACACCGAGCGTATGGCTGAAATCATCGCCCGTGCAGCAAGCAAGGCTGGCGTGAAGAACATCGTGATGTACAACATCTCAAAGACTCACCACAGCTACATCCTGCGCGACATCTTCCGCTACAAGGGTCTTATCGTAGGTGCTCCAACCTACAATGCCGGTCTTTATCACGAGATGGAGGTTCTCCTCTCCGAGCTTGCCAATAAGGACGTCAAGAACCACCTTCTTGGCTGGTATGGTTCTCATTGCTGGGCAAGCAAGGCTGTGGCTAAGATTCAGGAGTGGAACGAAACCAAGCTCCACTACGAGCCAGTGGGCGAGCCGGTAGATATGAAGCAGGCGATTACTCCAGAGGTAAAGGCACAGTGCGAGGCTCTGGGTAAGGCGATGGCAGAGAAGCTGCTGGCGGAATAAAAGATTAAGGGCGGAAGAACAACTGGGGTTAACAGTTAACAGTTGTTTTCCGCTCTTTCTTTGTTTAAATACCTTTAAATATTTCGTGTAAATTACGATAAAACTTGGTGAAGTTGTGTAAAAAGCGTATATTTGCGACAGAAAACCGTGTCTTGACACAAAAAAACGTCATAAACTATGTATTTTGAACGTAAAGCATACTTGAAAGAACTCATCTCGGCAGAAGGCAATGGGATGATAAAGATTATCACCGGCATTCGCCGTTGTGGTAAGTCTTTCCTCTTGTTCAACATCTTCCGCAAGCATTTGCTTGAAAGAGGTGTTGCGGAGAACCATATCATACAGGTAAATCTTGAAGACCGTAGAAACAAGAAACTTCGTGACCCTGATGCTTTGCTGGAGCATATAGATGCTCAGATGAAAGATAAGGATAGGTATTATATTCTCTTGGATGAGGTTCAGATGGTGAAGGAGTTTGAAGATGTGCTCAACTCTTATCTCCATGTAGAGAATGCCGAAGTGTATGTTACTGGTTCCAATGCCCGATTCTTATCGAAGGATGTGATAACTGAATTTCGTGGTAGAGGTTGGGAAATCCGAATCCATCCACTGAGTTTTGCCGAATACTACGAGGTGGTAGGAGGAGAGGAGCGTCAAGCCCTGGAAACCTATTATCTTTATGGTGGATTGCCTGCTGTGGCGCAGATAGAAACTCCTGAAGCGAAACAGAACTATCTTCGAGAGATTTATGAGACGGTTTATCTGAAGGATGTTTTGGAGCGTAATCGCCTGAAGAATTCTGATGGGATGCGCGAGTTGGTGCGCCTTCTGGCTTCTACGATTGGTTCCTGTACGAATGTGCAGAGAATTTCTAATACGTTCAAATCTGTTGGAGGAGTGGAAATCAGTACTAAAACTATTGGCAGGTATCTGGAGAACCTTCAGGATTCCTTCATCATCAGCGAGGCTTTGCGCTATGATGTGAAGGGGCGCAAATATATTGGTACTGGTACCAAGTATTATTTCGAGGACATCGGTATAAGAAATGCCGTGGTAGATTTCCGACAGATAGAATTCACCCATATCATGGAGAACGTGGTTTATAACGAATTGCGGAAGCAGGGTTATACTGTGGATGTGGGATCGGTGGAGAGCTTCAAGCGGGATGAGAATGGCAAGCTGCAGCGTAGGAATCTTGAGATAGATTTCGTGGTGAACCGTCATGATGAACGCCTCTATATCCAGTCGGCTTACGCCTTGCCGGATAAGGAGAAGGTAGATCAGGAGCAGGCTTCTCTTTTGAATGTAAACGATGGCTTCCGCAAACTGATTATCGTAGGGGATAGGTATCGTTCGGGTTATAATGAAGAAGGCATTCTGATGATGAGCCTCTCCGATTTCCTTTTGGGGAAAGAAAATAAGGAATAGATGGTCTTGAAGAAAATATCAAGGGCGGAAAGACAACTGGGGGTTAACAGAGTTAACAGTTAACAGTTGTTTTTCCGCTCTTTCTCCTTAAATGCACATTTTTGCCAGCTCTTCCAGGTTATCTGCCACTGCTATCACATCCCGCCAATTGCCACGAATCATGCTTTTCTCTGCCATATCATCCAGCAGGGCGATGGTGGAGTTCCAGAAGCCTTTCATGTTGTAGAGAATCACCATCTTGTGATGGTAGCCGATGGTGTGGGCGGCGGCGATGGTGAAGATTTCATCCAGGGTGCCGATGCCGCCAGGAAGGGCTACGAAGATGTCGCCCTGGGCAAGCATCAGGTCCTTGCGGTCGCTGAGATTATCACACGGAATCTCGATGTCGAGGTCAGGGAAGGTTCTGCCTCCTCGCTCTACAAGCGTAGGAACCACACCGATGGTTCTGCCGCCATTCGCCTTTACTGCCTTGCCAATGCAATCCATCAGACCGGAGTTGCAGCCGCCGAAAACCAGGTCGTGGCCGTTCTCTGCCATCCACTTTCCCATCTCTTCAGTCATCGTGAAGAAGTCGGGGTCGATATTCTTATTTGCTGAACAAAAAACTGCTATTTTCATATTGCTTTATCTTCTATTTGATGATGTTTTATCTGTTGTTTATGAATGTTTTATCTTCTATTTGATGATGTTTTATCCGTTATTTATAAATGTTTTAGGCAAAGGTACGCAAAAATATCGAGATTATTGGGCTCTTTTTGCGGATAATTTCTTAATTTTGCAAACAATAACTAATCTTATAAACAGGAAGAAAGATTTCTAACAAAACAAGACAAGAGAATGAAAAGGATTATCACATATACTATCATCGCATTGTTGCAGGCGTCGGTGGCGCTTGCTCAGACCTCTGTATCGCTTGCACAACCCCCTGTGTCGCATGCGCAAACCCCTTCGAAGCCAAAGCTTCAGAAGCGGGAGAAGTATGAATGGCAGGGAGAAATTCCTACCTATGTAGAAGTGCTGAAGAAGGAACTGACGTATCCGATGGCTTGGGGCAACAGTCCTATCAGGAACTTCAAGAAGTGGAAGAAGGCGGCAAGGGCGAAGGTGTTTGAATGCATGATGACGCCTCCGAAAGCAGCTGCGGCTTGGGATATGGAGGTATTGGGCGAGGAGCAGAGAGACGGATATAAGGCGCAGAAAATCGCCTTTAATATCAACGCCTATTCCCGAATTACGGCTTATCTTCTGATTCCGGATGGAGGAGATGGAAAATTCCCAGCCGTGGTGGCGCTCCACGACCATGGAGCCCATCTTTTTATCGGAAAGGAGAAGATGATTCGCCCTTTCTTCATCGCTTCTGAAGAGCAGGATACGGATGGGAAGATTTCTGAAAAGAAGAAGGCTGCCAACCAGGAGATATTGGACGATGCAGATGCGTGGGTAAACCAGCTTTACGAGGGTCAGTACGTGGGCGATTACCTGGCGAAGCATGGCTACGTGGTGCTTTCGATTGATGCTCCGATGTGGGGAGAACGAGGCCGGAAGGAGGGCGTGGATAGAAACAAATACGATCTCATTGCCGGCAACATGATGATGCTGGGTAGAGACCTCTCTGCCTTCATGACTTACGATGATATTTCCAGTACCGAGTTCCTGGCTTCGCTGCCGATGGTGGATGCGAAGCGTATCGGATGCGTGGGCTGTTCGATGGGAGCCTATCGTTCGTGGATGCTCTCTGCCTTATCGGATAGAATCAAGGCGGGTGCTTCCATCTGCTGGATGATTACCACCGATGCTCAGCTTACCCGGAGATTCGGAAGAAAGGAGAATGGCGGTTTTGCGAATTGTATCCCCGGTCTTCGCCAATATCTCGACTATCCTCACATCGCCTCCCTCGCCTGTCCGAAACCGATGCTCTTCATCAATGGCACAAAAGACAAGCTCTTCCCCGTGCCTGGCGTAAAGGATGCTTTCAGCGAAATACACAAGGTTTGGAAGAGTCAGGGAGCAGATAATCTGCTGGATACGGAGCTTTGGGAAATCCCTCATTCCTGCGGATTGAAGGCGCAGGAGAAAATGCTGGAGTTTCTGGATAAGAATTTGAAATAAGAAATAAATAAAGAGCGGAAGAACAGCTGGGGTTAACAGAGTTAACAGTTAACAGCTGATTTTCCGCTCTTTCTACGCTATAGTCTATTTTTATGTCTGTTGTGTGCCCTCACACAGCAGAATTTTTATGTTCTTGAAAAATAATAATCGGAAATGATACGACTTTCCGATTATTTTCATTACCTTTGCACGCAGATACCCGTTCGCTCACGCCGAGTTGATGCTTTTCTTCCTTTTTAAAGGGGAGATGGTTGAGACGAGGACTTGGGAGGGTAGAGGTATCATACATAATATTAAAGTGCGTTTACTATGCGCTTAGTTCTTGATGAACAGAAACCTGGCAGTTTCAGAATCTTATCAAAGACTATGCAACGGTAGATGCTCTCGGGATGTGTATATCCACATCTCTGTACTGATGTGGCACCCTACGCAAGTAGGGTGTCCAATTCGGTATAGGGATAAGTGTATCATATCGGCGTGGGCTTCGATGTTGTTCGTTTCGATAAGATGGGCTTGCCAGGGCCTCTGTTCATGAAGCGAGCAACGGGCAAGTTCACGCTTTCTTTTTGTTGTGTATAAACCAATTGTTTCACATTATAAAAAGTTAGATTATGGTACAACCTAATTTGCCAAATCAAATATTGCACTTTACAAGCTGCAATGTCTTAGAGAGCATCATAAAAGATGACGGATTGCATTTTTGGGCAAGCCGTTATGATTGTATGAATGATTCATTGGAATATAGATGGCTGTATGAACCATTGGAGGAGAAAATAGTCAGAGATAATCCTACTCTTCAGGGACAAGTCGATTCTTTATATGAGATATTCCCCTATGTTGTATCTTTTTCGGGTACATCTGATCATCAATATTTTTGGGAAAAATATGGTGAAAATGGAAATGGGGTGTGCCTGGTCATGAATAGAAAGATTATGCAACCAACTGATGAACAATTTGCAAAAGAAGGTGACTATATGGCATCTGTTAGATATGCGACAGAGCAAACTAAAATGGCAAAACTGTCGGAGGTTACATTAGAATATCGCAAGAATGGCTATGGGACGGCTAATAATAGTGAAGAGTTTGTTGATGAGATAGCCTGTTGTCCTTTTGTGAAATGTGAAGAATGGAGCAAAGAGGAAGAGGTGCGCTATGTAAGAATACGTGAGCGCAATATGCATGCTTCATATTCAAAGGAAGGAGGAGTTTATTCATATCCTGAGGATACAAATGGTGTAAAATACCGTGAGAATAATGGTAAGCAAGTTCCTTATTTGGACATAGTTTTTCCAAAGTTGTCTTTGGAAGGAATTGTAATTGGCAAACATTTGGAATTAGAGACAACAATAAAAGTAATTAATATATTGTTGCAACAAACTGATTATCAAAATATAGATATAGAGCAATCAAAGTATTAACAATTAAAATAGAATAATTATGAGTACTCAGTCACGATTTGGGTGTTACCTTAAGTTGAATGTAAAGAGAATAGGACGTATGGTGTCTCTTCTCATGTTAACTGTATTGTTGTTAAACAGTTGTATAACACTTACCAGCAAAAAGAAGGAAATAACTTTTACTTCGGAACCATCTGGCGCAGCCGTCTATCGTATGTTCTCTTCGACTAGTTATACTGTAGATGGTGTCAATACATACTATATTGGAACAACTCCTTTCACATACAAAGCTAGTGGAGCTCCCGAAGCATTTGCTTTTGTAAAAGATGGTTATTATTCGGAAATAGTAAAACCTGAGCGTAAAAGTAGAATGGCACAATATCTCTTGGGTAACTTGATATGGATGCCTTATGGTTATATTGTAGATGTAGGTAAAATGTATACTTATAAGCAAACTCAAATAAATGCCAACTTGGAAGAAATTCCCCGGCATAATACTGCGACGGGAGGTGCACCAACTCCAAATAGCACTTCTAATCCAAGTGGACCTTCTCATTATGAAGCTGCTAATGTGGCTGATGTGGTAAAACCTGTTTTTCGTAAAGGAACAGAAGAACTTTCGGGTAAGAAGATCTTCAAAAAGTATACTTCTGCAGTGTTTATGATTTACAGTACAGATGGGGCTGATTTAGGTCAAGGATCAGGCTTTGTTATTAATCCTTCTGGTCTCGCCGTCTCTAATTTTCATAATTTTGATGGTATGAAAGCGTGGGGTATAAAAATGTATGGTAGAGATAAACTTTATACGATAAAAGCATCTGATATTGTTGCCTATGACAGAGAACAAGATTACATTATATTTAAAATACCAACAGAAATTCTAGGGGATTTCGGCAAAACCACTTTTGACTATATACCTGTTTCTAAACAAATGGTAGAAGTTGGAGACAAGGTATTTGCCATTGGTAGTCCTAGAGGGTTGGAAAATACGTTCTCGTCTGGCGAGGTGTCACAAATCCGTTCTGGAGAAAAATACAGAATACAGATTAATGCTCCTATTGATCATGGAAGTAGTGGCGGTGTCTTGATAAACGATCATGGTGAGGCTGTTGGTATAACTAGTGCGGGGCGAGATGATTCAGGAGCAAATTTGAATTTTGCTATTGATTTGGTTCTTCTTATGAACAAATATCAATAATAATAGTAGGAAAGTAGGTAAAGAATTCTTTTGGGCACGAGTAATCGTGCCCTTTTTGATTTCTAATTTGTCTTATATCTTAACTTTTTGCCTTTAAATTCCCCAAAAGTATGTTTTTTTTCGAGATTTGGGGATTTTGACGACAAATATTGTATTTTTGCACTGTTTATTTAACGCACATTAATTTAACGGCTGTTACATTATGAAGTGCGGCTTGGTTAATCAAGTGCAAGCAAATTTTAAATTAGTGATTTTAGAATAACTAACTGAGAAATTACTAAAAATAAAAAAGAGCGGAAGAACAACCGGGGGTTAACAGAGTTAACAGTTAACAGTTGTTTTTCCGCTCTTTCTTCTCTAAACTTTTTGAATATTCTGTATGAATTTACCACAATTCTGCTGGTGACAGATCCTTATCCTTTCTGCCCATCAGATAGTAATCGGCAAGGAACTGGAGGTTTGCCTGGGTAATCTTCAAGCCTTCCTCCTTCACATATCGGCTGGTGAAGATATTGGCGTCAGGCAACATATTGTTGTCTATCAGCTTGCACACAATCTCGTAAGGAAGTGGGCGGCCGTTGCCGCTGATGATGCTGAAGCTGTCATCTTCAGCGCGCTCAGCGTTGTAGTAAGGATTCTCAGGCGAAGCGATGCAGTGGGCGAAGCCGAAACTGATATTGATACCCGTATAAGGACTTGCGCTCACGATGATGCCCTTTTCGTATTTCTGTGGGAATCGGATATCCTTAGGCAATTCGAATTCAATCTCATTGAGGAACTCCTTCAGGGTCTTCACATCCTCCAGGAAGATGAACTTGTCACCATAATCCTTTGCCTTGAGCAGGTTGTAATCGTGGATAGCCTTCTCGCGATCTACGCTAGCCTCCATCTTCTCGATCTTCTCCTTGAATTCCTTATCCTCCCAGAGTTTGTGGGTAGGCATTTCAGCCGTAATCTTCTCAAGCCACTCTAAGGAAGTAAGCGCCAGGAGATTGCTTCTGCTGGCAATGGTCATCTCCATCTGTATGGAGTAGGCCATAGGCTCTGTAAGTCCCTGAGGAGAATTTGCCATCTGCTGGAGAGCGAACTGCAGGCGTTGGCGATTGCCCACATTGAAGTAGCAGCCATAGTGAAACCAAGCCAATGTGTCGCGGCGGTGGATTTCGTCGAGCTGCTTCTCTTCTTCTTCATTCTGCCCCTCCAGTACAGGCATTTCGCTCAGATAGGTAATCAGACGCTCATTCTCAGGCGCAGTCTCGTATTCCTTGTCGAGCAGATTATAGGCAAGCTTGGCAGCCAGCGTCATCGTGCTGAAGAGGAAAGGAACGGCTTCCTGAATGTAGGTGCTCTGCTGGTAATGGTGCCAGCACAGGAACTTGATGTCGGCGAAGTTGATCTCTTCCGGATCGTATTCTGGAACATCTTCGTTCAGGGAATTCGGAATGAAATCATCCTCGTTCTCATAGAATGGGATGTAGGAACCGTAGCGCTTCTTGCATTCCGCAGTAAACGCCTTCCAGATTCCTGCACCGGAAATCACATCCTCAAAGTAGCCCGCAATGCTGAGTGCAAGCTGCTTGGCATCCTCCACATTCTTAAACTGATGGGTGAAGCACGCCTCGTCGAGGGCGTGGTATATTTCGTTAGCCAGTTCTGTATAGTACTGATCTACTTCGTTTGGTTTCTCGTATGGATGCATTGCCATCCAATCCTGGGTGAAAATTACTTTTTTCATTCTTTTCGATTCTTTGTTATTCGAGGTTAAGCGATGTCGTTGTGACGCGATATTCGTTCTTCTCGGTTGATGTTTATGATTCTTGTTAGCTAGTTCGGAGCAATATAGCCCGATTTACCTGTAAAGATAATGCAAAGATAATGATTTCTGCGCAAAAAATGCAAGAAACTCGCATTTTTTTCGTATCTTTGCACCCGAATTTAGGCAATCTTAATAAATGCGTGGGATTGCCGCAAGCGTTTCGGAAGGATTTTGCACCCTAATTCATGGCTGGGAGGGTGAATTCGGCCTTCCATTTAGATTATAATGAATTAAGGTTAAAAAGATTTGAAGACATTTGAAGAATTGGGCGTAAGCGAAGAGATTCGCCGTGCCATCGAAGAGCTTGGATTTGAGAATCCAATGCCAGTTCAGGAAGAAGTTATCCCATATTTGCTTGGTAATAAGAACGACGTGATTGCGTTGGCGCAGACCGGTACGGGTAAGACTGCATCTTACGGTATTCCGGTTATCCAGAAGACTGATGCCAGCAGCAAGCAGACACAGGCTATCATCCTCAGTCCTACACGTGAACTCTGCCTCCAGATAGCAGACGATTTGAACAGTTTTGCCAAGTACATCGACGGTTTGCATATTGCCGCAGTTTATGGCGGTACCGATATCGGAAGCCAGATTCGCACCCTGAAGCATGGTGTGCAGATTATCGTGGCTACTCCTGGCCGATTGCTCGATTTGATTAATCGTGGTGTGGCTCAGTTGGAGAACGTGAACAACGTGGTACTTGATGAGGCTGACGAGATGCTGAACATGGGTTTCTCTGAGAGCATCAATGCCATCTTCGAGAACGTTCCGGAAGATAGAAATACTTTGCTCTTCTCGGCTACCATGAGCAAGGACATCGAGAAGATTGCCCTCAACTACCTGCACGACCACAAGGAAATCGTAGTGGGTTCGCGCAACGAGGGTGCTGAGCATGTAAACCACATCTACTATCTGGTAAATGCCAAGGACAAGTATCTCGCCCTGAAGCGCGTGGTGGATTTCTATCCACGCATCTTTGCGATTATCTTCTGCCGCACCAAGCTGGAGACTCAGGATATTGCGGATAAGCTCATCAAGGATGGTTATAATGCAGAGGCGCTGCACGGCGACTTGAGTCAGCAGCAGCGTGACCTCACCATGCAGAAGTTCCGCAACCATACCGTTCAGTTCCTGGTGGCTACCGATGTGGCTGCCCGTGGTCTGGACGTAGATGATCTGACTCACGTTATCAACTACGGTTTGCCTGATGATGTGGCAAGTTACACCCACCGAAGCGGTCGTACGGGTCGTGCCGGCAAGAAGGGAACATCCATCTCTATCATCCATACCAGAGAGAAGTTCAAGGTTCGCCAGATAGAGAAGCAGATTGGCAAGGAGTTCGTGGACGGCGTTTTGCCAACCCCAGAGGAAATCTGCAAGAAGCAGCTCTTCAAGACCATGGACGACATCATGAAGACCGATGTGGATGAGGATCAGATTGAACCATACATGGCTGAAATCAACCGCCAGTTTGAGTACATCGACAAGGAGGACATCATCAAGAAGATGGTAACCATCACCTTCGGTAAGTTCCTCGATTACTATAAGAATGCTCCTGAGATTATCAAGCCAGAAACAGGCAAGGGTTCCCGTGGCGGCGAAGGTCGTGGAAGCCGTGGCGAGGGCCGTGGCAAGGTTTCCAATGGTCGCAGGAAGCATGAGACTGAGGCTGGTTTCAAGAGACTGTTCATCAACCTGGGTAAGGCGGATGGTTTCTATCCGGGCGAAATCATGCAGTATCTGAACAAGCATGTGAAGGGTCGCCAGGAGGTGGGTCACATCGACCTGCTGAGTAAGTTTGCCTACATCGAGGTGCCTGAGGAGGATGCTAAGCGCGTGATGAAGGCTTTGAACGGTACTGAGTACAAGGGCAGAACCGTGAGATGTAACGATGCTGATGAGGAAGGTCATGGCAGAGCAGCCCGTGGCGGACGCAGTTCTGAGGGCAGAGGCGCCCATGGTTCAGAAAGAGGCGGACGCAGCTCGGAAGGTCGTGGTCGCAGAGGTTCTTCTGAAGATGCAAGAGACTCTCGAGATGCTCGTGGAAAGGGAGGACGTGGAAGCCGTGGTGAATCTCGTGGCGGCAGAAAGTCTCGCTCTCAGGAGGATACAGGCGATTGGCGCCAGTTCTTCCAGAACAACGACAACGTGAAGTTCAAGGGCGAGGAGCCAAACTTCGAGGAAGAAGGTTGGGCTCGTCGCAGACCTAAGAAGAAGTAATTTAGGCAGCGATTTATAATAAGATGAAAGCCTGCATCAAAGGGAACTTTTGATGCAATATTCATATTTTGCGGTAAAAATACAGCAATTTCTTTGGTAAATTGCGGTATTTTTACCGCAATTTTTGTATATTTGCAGCCGTAAGCATCAAATTTATTGTATCTTTATACGCAATTTTAACCCTAAAAGAGATTCTGTAATAAGTTAATGAAGAAAACTATTCTTATCGCTTGTCTGGGACTGGTAAGTCTAGGCTTGCAAGCACAGAGCATTTCGCTCGCTGGTGAATGGAATGTAGAGTTGGGAGAGAGCGGTAGTGCTTTTGCCAAGAGTAAGCGTGCCTCGCAGGGTGAGGTGAAGCGTGCCATCCTTCCCGGTACCATCGATATGAACCATCTGGGATTCGCTCCGAAAGATACGATGGAAACTACGCATCTTACGAGACTCTATGCCTATAAAGGAGCTGCAAGATATTCCAGAACCATCAATATCCCGAAGGACTGGAAGAAGAAGCCGGTAGAACTCTTCCTGGAACGTACCCGACCAACCTGGGTGTATGTGGATGGAGAACTGGTGGATTCCTGCAACTTCATCTCTACTCCTCAGCGCTATCTTCTGCCAAAGAAGGTGAAGCCGGGCAAGCATTTCCTGGAAATCGTGGTGGATAATGGAAGAGGTGTGCCAGAGCAGGTTTACGGCTCCAGCCATGCTTATACAGAAGATACGCAGACCAACTGGAATGGAATTATCGGAAGGATAGAACTCCAGCTAGACAGCTCAGTAGAGAGCAAATCTGCAGAAACTCTAACAGGAGCAATCCCTAGCCGTTCTGTAGCTTCTCCTTCCGCCCTTCAGATGCCTGATTTCGCCAAGGATTTCCATATTGAGGGCGCTCACTTCTACGCCAATGGTCATAGGGTATTCCTCCGTGGCAAGCACGATGCGGCTGTCTGGCCGCTGACGGGACATGTGGAGATGAGCGTGGAAGGCTGGATGAAGTATCTCGGAACCTGCAAGGAGTATGGAATCAACCATGTGCGCTTTCATTCCTGGTGCCCACCGGAGGCGGCTTTCGTGGCAGCGGACAGTCTGGGAATCTATCTCCAGCCGGAACTTCCTTTCTGGGGTTCTTTTGATAAAAAGGATGAAAGGCTGATGGCGTTCCTGCATCAGGAGGGAGTGAATATCCTGCGGGAATATGGTCATCATCCATCTTTCAGAATGATGGCGTTGGGTAATGAACTCTGGGGCGACATCGACAAGATGAAGGAGTTTGTGGATGATTTCCGCAAGATTGCGCCAGATAAATACTATACCTTCGGAAGCAATTACTATCTCGGTTATCAGGGAATAAAAGAAGGAATGGATTACTTCACCACTTGCCGCATCGGAGGCGAGGGATGGGGTAAATACAATACCCATACCCGTGGTTCCTTCTCGTTTGCCGACGCCTACGATGGAGGAATGATCAATCATTTCCATCCTAATTCTACGATGAATTTTGATGAGGCTTGCGATAAGGCAGGAATCCCAATCATCTCTCACGAAACAGGGCAGTTTCAGACCTATCCTGACTATCGGGAAATAAAGAAATACACCGGAGTGCTTCATCCTTATAACTTTGAAGTGTTCCGCCGTAGGCTGGCTGCAGCCGGAATGCTTTCGCAGGCAGATGATTTCCACAAGGCTTCGGGCTTATGGAGCGTGAAACTCTATAAAGCCGATATAGAGATGGATTTGAGAACCCGGAATATGGCGGGCTTCCAACTGCTCGATATTCAGGATTATCCCGGTCAGGGAAGTGCTTTCGTAGGCATTCTCGATGCTTTTATGGAGAGCAAGGGAATCACTACGCCCGAGGAATGGCGCCAGTGGTGTTCGCCTGTGGTTCCTCTGTTGGAAATGAAGAAGTTCTGCTTCGAGGATGGCGAGAAGATTCAGGCTAAGGTAAAGGTAGCCAATTATGGCGGTTCTTCGCTGAAGGGCAAGAAACTGAAATGGCATCTGGCTGCCGAGAACGGATTGTTCTGTATGGATGATGGAACTTTCAGCACCAAGGATGGTGAAGTGAGAAAGAATGTGGGCGACTTGATGGCTGAGGATGAGGGAGTATTGAACATCTTTTCATACGATGAAGGTTTGGTGGATGTGGGTGAACTGAATGGTGTTTTCCACGTGCAGAAACCTACCAAGCTGCTTCTTACATTAAACATTGAAGGAACAGAGGCGAGAAACTCCTACGAACTTTGGGTTTATCCGAAGAAGGCTTTGGAAAAGAAGGGCGTTATCATAGCCAAGGATTTGAATCAGGAAGTGGTGAAAGTCTTGGAAAAGGGTGGAAAGGTGCTTTGGATGCCTACGGCTTCCAGTCATTTTGTGGCTGCCGATGATAAGGCTTTGCAGGCAGAAAATTCGGTTTTGCAGGCAGATAATACGTTATCGCAGGCAGATAACGCTACTCCTTATACGGTGGGCGGACTCTTCCAAACCGATTACTGGAACTATCGTATGTTCAAGACCATCTGCGAGAACAACAAGAAGAAGGTTTCTTCTGGAACTCTGGGCATTCTGACGAATCCGGAACATCCGATATTCAAGGGATTCCCTACGGAAATGCACACCAACTGGCAATGGTTCCCGGTTATTAAGGAATCGCATCCGCTGGTGCTTGACAACTTCGCCAAGGATTATCGTCCGATTGTTCAGGTGATAGATAATATTGAGCGGAATCATAAGTTGGGTTTGGTGATGGAATGGAAGGTGGGAGCCGGAAAGCTTCTCGTCTGCATGAGCGATTTGGAGAAGGCTGCCAAATACCCGGAAGGCAAGGCTTTCTATCAGAGTGTAATTGATTACATGCGCTCTGCCGATTTCAATCCATCTGCAGAAATAACGGTGGATGAATTGAAGAAGAAACTTGCCGAGAAGCCTCGTCAGGTTTCATTGAAGGAGCTGAATAATATCTCGCAATATTAATAGGAATTCTGTAAGTTGCGAATCTGTAAGATAAAACAAGTTGAAAATCAGTAAGATAACAAGAATAGAAAGACTAAATAAAACAAGAGCGGAAGGCCAGGAGTTAACAGGTTAACAGTTAACAGCTGATTTTCCGCTCTTTTTTTATATTATCCTGAGACTAATCTTTATCCCAGGATAAACCATTCTATCATCTCTGTTGATTCAGAGATAGGATTTACTTCGCATTGATCTCCTTCAAGAGGCGGTCTGCGTGTCCCCACTTATCCATCAGGTAGAGCACGTAGCGAATATCCACACCAATGCAGCGAGCCAGGCGCTTGTCGAAGTTGATGTCAGAGCTGAGGCTGTCCCAGTTGCCATCGAAGGCAAGACCAATCAACTCACCCTTGCCGTTGAACATAGGGCTACCAGAATTACCACCGGTAATATCGTTGTTGGTGAGGAAGCAGAGCTGCATCTTGCCAGTCGTCTTATCCTGATACTTGCCGAAATCCTTCTCAGAGAGGAGCTCGTGCATGATAGGCTCAGCGTAGTAATCGATTACCTTGTCGCCCTTCTTCATCTTCTCTACGATGCTCTCGGCTGTGGTGTAATAGCCAGATGGCTTGCCACCGAGGTCGAAACCGCCTACCTGACCGTAGCTCAATCGCATGGTGAAGTTGGCGTCGCTGTAGTGAGGCATGTCTTCCTCCATACGGAGCTTGGCAGCGCAGAGATACTTCTCCTGCTCGGCGATGCTATCGTTGATGCTGCCCATCTGAGCAGCGAAATCTGCAAATACATCGTTCAGATCCATACCGAAGCTTACGCCTGGATCCTTCTCATATCCCTTCTTGTTGAAGTAGAGCTTGGCACCCTTCTTCATGATGAGCGACTTCTCCCAGAGATAATCCACATACTTGGCGTAGTCGCCACCAAACTCAGCGTCGATGGTCTTGTAGAACTTAGGCAACCACTTGGCATCTACGTGCTCCTTGTAGTTCTTCAAGAGGGTAGCGAGCACCTCCTTATCGAGCGCCATATCCCATTCTGCAGAGTTATCTTCAAACTCATGATACTGCTTCTTCTTGTTCTTCTCAGGACCCTTCACCTCCATGTTGGTCTGGAGCTTGATGGCACGGGTAGAGAACTCGATATTGCTTCTTCTGGTGAAAGATTCAGAGAAGTTGGTCCAGGCATACTTCACGTCTGCGCTCTCCTTGTAGAGCTTGGCGAGCTTATCGAAATCTACCTTGTGGGCGAGGTCGTTGGCAGCCTTGGCTGTATCCTGCCAAGCACGGAGACGGGTTTCGTACTCACGCTTCAGATTCACGATGCCGATAGAGTCGATACACTTGTTCATACCGATGGCATTCTTCCAGTAGTTGGAAGAGCTGGCGTATTTGCTGTCGTACTTGATGCGGACAGCCTCGTCGGCACGCATGTGCTTCTGCATTACTTCCTGCTTCACGCCACGAACCTGGGCACGAGGAGCATTCTCTGCATCGCGCATGGTCTGGATTCCGTAGCTTGAGAGATAACGCTCTGTGCTGCCTGGGTAACCCATGGTCATCGCATAGTCGCCATCCTTGTAACCCTGGAGAGAAACCTGTGCCCAACGCTTAGGATGATAAGGCACATTATCCTTGCTGTAGGCAGCAGGACCATTGGTCTTTGGGTCGGCATAGATGCGGAATACAGAGAAGTCGCAGGTCTGGCGAGGCCACATCCAGTTGTCGGTATCGCCACCAAACTTACCCATAGACTTTGGTACGGTGAAAACCAGACGTAGGTCGGTGAAGTCGCGGTAAGTAGTAGCGTACCACTTGTTGCCCTCGTAGAAAGGCTGAACGGTGATATGAAGGGTAGAATCGTTCTTCTTCACCTCCTTAGTCATCTCGTTCTCCAAAGAATCGATGAGTTCATCGCGCTTCTTGTTGTCGAGTTTCTCGTATCCGAGGCTCATCACCTTATCGGTTACATCCTTCTGTTCAACCATAAAGCTGACGAACATATTCTCGTTAGGCAATTCCTCTGCGTAAGATTTAGCAAAGAAACCGTTGAGCATGTAGTCGTGCTCCACGGTAGAGTGGCTTCTGATAGCCTCGAAACCGCAATGGTGGTTGGTAAATACCAGACCGTCTGGAGAAACGACTACGCCTGAGCAATAGCCAGAGAAGTTAACTACAGCATTCTTCAAGGCGTTCTCGCCATTGTAGAGCTGGTCGTAAGTCATACTGAAGCCTTCGCGCTGCATCATCTCATACACAGCGTTAGGCAAGTTGTAAATCGTCCACATTCCCTCGTCAGCGTGAGCGGTATTGATTCCGCAGAACGCCATGATAGAGGCGATAAGGACCGTTGCTTTTTTCTTCATTTTATTCTTTGTGTTGTTGTTATATGATTTGCAAAGTTACGATTTTTCTGCGAGATAACATCAAGTAGAACAGAAAAAAGCAGAAAATTCCATCAAAGTTTCCTTTTTAGAATTATTTCTTTCACTTATACTAGAAATATTCGATAAAAACGCAATGTTTTTCACTTATACGTGAAAAAGGTTACAAAAGTAGCAAGTTTTTCTTGTATAAGTGAAAAATTAGTGCTATCTTTGCGCCATAAAAAAGGTGTTTCTTATTTCTTGATGAGCCATTTCCCTCCCTTGTCTGGTCCTATTCGTTCTATTATGTGATCTTCTTTCAGTTTCTTTATATGTTTAGAGATGGCACTTCGGTTGATTTCCAATCGTTTACTCATCTCATTGGTGGTGACAAATGGGTCGGTTGCGATAAGGGAAAGGATAGACTCTTTGGTTTTCTGTCCACCTTTTCTGCCTACCTTTTCTGTTTTCTGTCCACCTTTTCTGTCCACCTTTTGATGAGGCGTGTGGGGGGCTTGTGGGGTAGCAAGTCTTGGCTGTACCTTCCATTCATCTGTAGGATCTATATGCAAGTATCTGTTTTTGAGAACCCAACTTTCGCCTAGTAGCAAGTTTCTGAAGAAACGAACAAGGTAGATAGGAGAGTACTCTATATCTTTATTGATATTGCGATAATTGGCACGAACCAGGGCATTGCGGAAATACCAGGAATGCTTGGCAAACATTTCGTTGTTCACTTCATATCCTAACGAACGGAGATATTGGATGGTGAAAATCGCCGTGGTTCGGGTATTGCCCTCTCTGAAAGCGTGGATTTGCCAGATGCCTGAAATGAATTTGGCAATATGCTCAATCTTCTCATCATCCGTCAGACCTTTATATGAGAAGTTCTTCTCCTGCTCAATATCCCAATCCAAGGCTCTTCGCAAGTCTTCCCAATTCAGGTAGTTTACGGAATCTCCTTCGAGCACCCATTCTTTCTTGGAAATATCATATTGTCGGATTTCTCCTGCGTGCTTGAATACTCCCTCGAATATTCTTCGATGCAGGGAAACATATCCGTTGGTATTGAAGGCAAAGGTCTTGCTGGCGAGAATCTTCGCGATGTTGGCAGAAACCTTATCTGCCTCCTCTTCGTCTTCATCCTTAGGGGTGCGAACCGTCTTGCTCTGATAGTAAGAGTCAATCAGTTTTCTGGTTTCATCCAGAGAGATTTCTCCTTCGATGTTTCGTTTAGCCACATCTATGAGATACGCCGATGGTTGCAGCCCATCTACAGCCTGCAATCCGATAGCCGTCTTCCAGTTCTCGGCGCTTTCCTTCTGCGAAGGCTCTCCTTGTCGAAGATACTCATCGAAGGATGCGAACTCGTTGATATTATCTTTATTCATAGATGTAATGCTTGATATTTGACTTTGCAAAGTTACTACTATTTCCCGAATTTTCCAAGGCTTCGCTTGATTTTCTTCATAATTTGCCTTTTTGCTGATAATAATCCTGGGGAGAGTACCTCTTGCTCCAGCATATCCAGAGCCATTCTTAACTCTTCGAGGAGTTCGGGATAGTACTTCATCTGCTCGTAGGCGAGCTTCATGCAGTAGCAGCGGATGGCGTAGGGCTGGGAACAGGCGGTAATCTTGGCGATGCAGAAATCGATGAAATCAGAACGAAGTGATTCTTCCTCGAAAGGCTGACGGAGAAGAAGATGGAGCATCAGGCGGCGCTTGGTCTCATTCTTCTCTACGAGAACCCTATCTATCAGTTCGTCGTGCTTCTGAAAGAGCCACGGGTTGTTGGCTTCATCGAAATGGGTTAAAGCCCAAAGTGCATTGAACGATACGCGGTCGTTTTCATCGAAGGTGAGCTGGTAAAGCTCTTCCTTTCGGTGGTCGTTCTCCTTGCCTTGTGTCATGATGCATATCTTGTTGATATCGTTCATACTGATTTTGTCTTGTAGTATCTTTCTCATGCTCTTTTTCTGTTTTTGATGTATAAAATGAAAGGAAAAGTCCAGTTGTACAATCAATGGGTCTCTAGTTGTACAACTAAAAGGTGTATTGTTGTACGACCAATGGGGTTATAGTCGTACAACTAAAAGGGTTATAGTCGTACAACTAAAAGGGTTATAGTCGTACAACTAAAGGGTATATAGTCGTACAACTAAAGGGTTTATAGTTGTACAACTAAAAGGTTTATAGTTGTACGATTAAAGGGTGTTGTCACTAGGCTCGGCAGGTCTGCTGACTGCAGTGAACAGACTTGCTGACTAGGCTCAGCAGAGCTGCTGAGCCTAGTGGAAATCCTTTAAAAACGGTCTCCTTGTACTTAATATCTAATTCCTTGAACCTGGTTAAACGAGAAGTCCGCGGACTTGCAGATTGTCCACGGACTTCTTGGAATATAGTCAATCAATGATTGGAATCTCTTATTTTCTAAAGAACTTTCCCACCACCGGCAGACTCTTCAATGGGAAATCCTTCTTCACGAGATAAGCGGCGAAGATGAGGATGAGTACTGTGTTGATGAGGCAGGCAATTCCACTGGAGAAGTATCTGTTAGCCTCGGTCATTCCGGCGAAGAGGATGAGGGAGAGAACCACATAAATCATAATCTCCTTCACCGGATAGTTGATAGGATACTTCTTCTGACCCACAAAGTAGGAGAGAATCATGGCTGTTCCATATCCAGCGAAACCAGCCCAGGCACAGGCGATGTAACCATAGATAGGTACGAAGATAACGTTGATGGCAATCAATACCGCACAACCGATGCCTGAGAAGTAAGCTCCCCAGATGGTCTTGTCGATGAGCTTGTACCAGAAACTGAGGTTGAAATATACTCCCATCATGATTTCGGCAGCCATTACGATAGGCACTACCTTCAAACCATCCCAGTAGTCGCGACCGATGATGTGGCGCAATACATCCAGATAGCCTACCACCACCAGGAAAGCCAAGAGGGTGAAGATGACGAAATATTTCATCGCCGAAGCGTAAGTCTGTCGGTTGTCCTTATCCTTTGCCTTGCCGAATACGAACGGCTCATAAGCATAGCGGAAAGCCTGGGTAATCATCGCCATGATCATCGCAATCTTGCTGGCTGCTCCGTAGATTCCGAGCTGCGCATGAGCATCGCCCTTCTCATAGATGTAAGGGAAGAGAATCTTATCGGCTGTCTGGTTCAGAATACCGGCAATACCGAGCACAAGGATAGGCCAACTGTAGCCCAGCATCTTCTTGATGAGCACCTTGGTCTCAGCCCAAGAGGCGTAAGGACCAGAAAAACCTTCCTTCAATTCCTTATAGAAGAAGATAGTCATGGTAGAGGTGCAGATGATGTTGATGTAAAAAGCATATTCCACATCACTTCCACCCATGAAGCCGAAGTAAGCGATGTTCATCGCCATATTGCCGATGATGAAGAGCATCTTCAAGGCTGCAAACTTCAATGGGCGCTTCTGGTATCTCAGATAGGCAAATGGTATGCACTGGAAGGCATCGATAGCCACGGTGACAAACATGGTCCAGACGTATGCCGGATGGTCGGCATATCCCATGGCACTGCTCAATGGATGCAAGAAGATGAATACCAAGGCCACGAAGAGCAAGGAGGTGCAGCCCACCATGCTCAAGACTGTGGTATATACTTTGTGAGCATCTTCTCCCTCCTTGTTGACAAAGCGGAAGAAGGTGGTCTCCATACCGTAAGTCAGGATGACGAGAATCAAAGCCGTATAGGCATACATGTTGGTGATGACACCATAACCACCACTGGCTGCACTGATGGAAGCCGTGTAGAGTGGCACAAGCAGATAGTTGAGGAATCTGCCGATGATACTGCTCAAACCATAGATGGCGGTATCTTTTGCGAGTGATTTTAAACTTGCCATTATTTTTGATGTTAATTATCCGAAGAATAAATATGCTATAGCGATTGCTGCGATGACTCCTGCCAAATCGGCGAGCAAGCCGCAAGCCACGGCGTGGCGGGTATTCCTGATGCTTACGCTTCCGAAATATACTGCCAATATATAGAAGGTGGTGTCGGTGGAACCCTGGAAGATGCAGCTCAATCTGCCCACAAACGAATCAGGACCATAGTTCTTCATCGCCTCCAGCATCATGCCTCGTGCACCACTTCCCGACAGCGGTTTCATGATGGCGGTAGGCAGGGCGCCTACGAAATCGGCATTCAAGCCGCATTGTTCTACCGACCATGAAATGCCTTGAATCACCATATCCATCGCTCCCGAAGCACGGAATACACCGATGCCCACAAGGATAGCTACGAGATAAGGGATAATCTTCACCGCAGTAGTAAAGCCTTCTTTCGCTCCCTCGATAAATGCATCATATACATTCACCTTCTTCCAGAAACCAGCCAGGATGAAGCAGAGGATGATGCCCAGGAGAATCATGTTAGAAGCCAAGGTGGTAACCGTGTTCATCGTATCCTTATCCATCTGTCCGAATCCCCAGATGATGATGCCTACGAAGGCGCACATTCCCAACAGAGTAGCGAGCAATACCGGCTGCAGGATGTTGATGCGCTGCCAGAGCGAAGTGATGATGATTCCGGCAAGCGTAGCCACGAGCGTAGCCATCAGGATAGGGATGAAGACATCCGTAGGCTGGGCTGCTCCATAGGAGGCACGGAAGGCGAGGATGGTGGTAGGGATGATGGTGAGTCCTGAGGTGTTCAGAACCAGGAACATAATCATCGGGTTCGTCGCCGTATCCTTTTTCGTGTTGAGCTCCTGCATCTGCTGCATCGCCTTCAATCCTGTAGGTGTCGCAGCATTATCGAGTCCCAGCATATTCGAAGCGATATTCATGAAGATGCTTCCCATCACCGGATGATTCTTCGGAATATCGGGGAAGAGACGGGTGAAGACCGGGCTGAGTGCTCGGGCCAACACATTCACTACTCCCGCCTTCTCTCCAATCTTCATGATGCCAAGCCAGAGAGCGAGCACGCCCGTCAGTCCGAGAGAAATCTCGAAGGCATTCTTGGATGAGTCGAAGGTGGAATCCACAATCTTCTGGAAGATAGTCGTATCTCCCATTGCCAATCCGATGAGTGCGAAGATGAACGCAATCACGAAAAATGCTATCCAAATGTAATTTAAAACCATATAATCTGATGCTGCGACCTAAGAATCGCACATTCTCTTATTAATTAATGTAATATTTCTAAAACGGCTGCAAAATTACAATAATTTTCTTGTTTAGCGATGCTTTTATACTTTTTTAATCTCCCTTTTTATCTGCTTTCAGAAAATGGTATTATCTTTGCGCCCCAAATTCTAAAAAACAGTAAGTAGATTTATACAAAAACATTATTAAGGAAGCAAAGGACTTCTGTTATATTTTATAGTATGGGCAAGAATGAGAGAATAAATAGCGAGCAAGAGATGCCCGCTGAAGCGAATAAGGATCATTCCGCTGATGCGGATAGAGTAAAGGAAGTATATAAGGTGACAATAGCGGGAAGCATCATCAATGTGGTGCTGCTCGTACTGAAGTTTGCTGCAGGTATTCTCGGACATTCTGCAGCCATGATAGCGGATGCCATCCACTCGCTCACCGATTTCGCTACCGATGTGGTGGTACTGGTATTCGTTAAACTGGGCAATAAGCCGATGGATAAGGACCATGATTATGGTCATGGCAAATACGAGACGCTTGCCACAGCCATCATCGGCATTTCGCTCTTCGTGGTGGGTGTGATGATCTGTTATTCTGGCGTTACCAAGACTTATCGTGCCATCTGCGGCGAAACATTGCAGCAGCCGGGCGTTGTAGCCTTGATAGCAGCCATCGTAAGTATCGTGATGAAGGAGTGGGCTTATCAGTTTACGGTTAAAGCCGGAAGAAAATATCATTCCGAGGCTGTAGTGGCAAATGCCTGGCATCATCGCAGCGATGCTTTATCGAGTATCGGAACGATGTTCGGTATTGGTGGTGCCATCATCCTGGGAGAAAAATGGGCGGTGCTCGATCCGCTGGCTGCCATCATCGTGAGTGCCTTCATTATCAAGGCTGCCTGGGGACTGGTGATGCAATCTGTGAAAGAACTGACGGATGCCAGTCTTTCAGAAACTGAGGAAGATGAAATTCTGAAGATTGCAAATGAAGAGCAGGGAGTAGGAGAGATTCATAACCTGCGTACCCGTCGCATCGGAAACAAGATTGCGATAGAGATGCACGTCCGCATGCCGGGTTCTCTCTCGCTTTATGAGGCTCATGAGCATGCTACTCATATCGAAACAAAACTGAAGCAGCACTTCGGCGCAGATACCCATGTGGGAATCCATCTCGAACCGATAAAAGTGAATGGAAAATATCAGAAACCGGAATAAACGGAAAAAGTCTTCAAGCCATTTTGGCTTGAAGACTTTTTTGTTTTATATTACCAGCCGAGATTTACGCTGGCTCCTGCCATAATCCACAAACCAGGCTGCTTAACGGCAGTGAGGTCGTAGTAGCGGTGGCAAGTGATGTTGTCGGCTTTCACGAAGATATTGTATTTCTTCTCGTCCCACATCAGCTTGCAATCCACCTTGGTGTATGGATGATAGCCATTCATTCTCTGCTGCCATCTTACGCTCCATGATGCTGAAAGCTTGTTCCAGATCTGATGATCCAAACCGAATACAGCCTTGTGCTTCAGATACTCCAATGCATAGAGTGATTTCAGGATGTTGGTCTCGGTCTTATGATCCTGATAAATGTAAGCATAACCCAACTTGATGCGGGTGATGAAACTGTTTGGTACCAATTCTCTCATGTAGATAGTAGCATCTACGTTGTAGCCCATGTTGTTGAGCTTTCCGATGTTCATCACGTGATACTTGCTGTCATTCTGTTCGGTCACGGAAGTCTGAACCCAGTCAATCATGTTGGTGCCGTGCGCATAGAAACCGCTAATGGTTGCTGCAAAACCGGTCTGGCGATACTGGGTTCCTACCTTGAAGGTTGAGTTCTTTTCTGGATTCAGGTTGATGTCGCCCTGCTGCACCACATTACTTATATATAAGTCGGTGTAGGTAGGCATTCTCAGAGCCTTGTTCCAGGATGCGTAGAACTTCCAGTTGTCGTTAGGACGATAACTCATATCTACACCTGGATAGAAGCGGAAGTCGTTGTCAAGACCTGTATTCTTGTTAGCCAAGACACCAGCCGACAAGG
>ERZ1023869.146-NODE-146-length-28995-cov-16.459295_pt1 | contig 28995 bp, 20 predicted proteins | sample MGYA00380390_ERZ1023869 | MGnify/ENA primary metagenome ERZ1023869 (study PRJEB33179, sample SAMN07449005) | human gut metagenome | biome: Human-gut; feature: Human associated habitat; material: Faeces | host: Homo sapiens | place: India: Bhopal | collected...
TTTGTTATTATCTCAACTTGTTTGCCATTCTGGCAAAGGGAACTGTCCGGTAAAACGTATACGATCGGACTCAAGCACCAAACGCTAACACTAATGGGGGCGACGCGTCCCGCGTCGGAATTTTAGGCAAAGGTCACAGACAGGCGTGTAATTAGTGCTGCCAACGAACCATTATTTAGTGTATGAACATTGCATTTTTCCCGACGCGAGACGCGTCGCCCCCATTAGTGCTTGCGTTTGCTGGTAGCGTTTAGTGGTTTACAGTAAATGGTGATGTAACGCCAAACTTAATTCTGTACCACCGTGATGGGAGTGCTGACGCCATTCGACTTGAGCGTGAGCGTCACGCTGCGCTGATGGCCCGTAGTGTTGCGCGACACCTTGAGCGTGTCGGTGCAAAGCACATTCTTGCGTATGTCGGCCGGCGAAAGCGTGTGCGTAAGCCAGTCGCAATCATCAAATCCGGTAAGTTCGGCCCCGTCGGCATACACCGTAAAGGTGATGACCGGTTTGGCTGTGTGGGTAACCCCATCCTTGGTGGTGGCGCTGTACAAACCCTCAGAGTTGATATTCTTGAGTGTGAAAGTGCCCGTAGTGCTGTCGTAAACCGGCAGGCTGATGTTGAGATAAGGTTTCTGCGTAAACACGGGGCTGAACGAGCCAATGTGCTTGGTGGGATTTGTCAGCGTGAAAGTGGCTGTGCGCTCCTGGCCCGTTGTGTTGGGCGTGAAAGTGAAAGTGGCACGGCTGCGGTCAATGTAGCCCTTGCGCACCACGAGTGTGTCGGGAGCAGGCTTGCCGTTAACCGACATCTGCATCCAGTCGCTCTCGCAAGTATATGTCCAAGTATCGGTACTCGTCACTTTGATTGAGTCCTCTGTTTGGTCAGCATAAACAATGAGGGCGTTGTTGTTATGTGTGCCTTGCCAGTAAAACTGGTGAAAGTCGTTGTCTGCGTCATCACACGACGTTACAAAGGCTGCGGCTGCAATAGTAGCTGCCGCCAGAGCAAAGAGTGATTTCAGTTTCATAATTTGTGTCTGTTAAGTTGGTATGTAGTGTTATGCTTTAGAATGAATGTATGTACGTGCGGCATGGGCCACTCCCCCACTCCACCCTCGTTTAGTACCACTCCACGTTGGTTGAGTAAGAGCTGCGTTTCTCCCACTTCAAGGCATCGGCCAATTCGGAGGCACGTGCGCGGAAGGTGAAGTTGAACGACGAATAAGGCTTGAGCACCACGTTGGCCGACATTTCAAAGCAATGCAAGTCGCGCGAGAGCGACATGGTTGTCATTGACAACTTGTGCATTTCAAAGTCGTAGCCAGACGAGAATGAAATGTTCCAGCCCTCGGCTATGCGCAGGTAACCCGAAGCATTGAGCGTCTGCGTAAACGAGAAGGGGTAGCGCATTCGGCGCACATTGATTTGCCGGCTGCGGTCCTCGGCCATGGTAATGCCATACGACAGCGTGAGCGACCATGGCATGCTGAAGGTGAGATAGCCATCGGCATCAACCTTGGCCTTGTTTTTGGGTTTCCGCCCACCCTTGCGCGCGGTTTTCAAGTCGGGGTCAACATTGGCATCTTCCACATCGTCGGCATCAGCGTCTGCAGTGTTGTTGTCCTTGGCCGAACTGTCGGCCTTGCGGCGTCCGTGCAGAAAATCCATCAACTTGTTCCACGTCTGGTTGTTGAGCGTGTACGACAAGTTCTGCGACATGCCTTGGAAACGTCCAAACCGGCCGTAGCTCCATTCCGTGCGGTCGGAAGTTACCACCTGACCGTTTTCGTTGAACTTGTAAGCATAGGTGGCAAACACAGCCGCCATCGAGAAGGTTTTGTTCTTGCCCAACTTCAGTCGCAGTCGTGTGCTGAGGTTGCTCCACGGCTGGCGGCTGGCCGCCATGTTGTACGACAGCGAGGCCGAAAGTTCGTCGATGAGCGATATTTTGCGGTAACCCGTAGAGTCGCGGTCGGAGCGCACCTTCATTTCGAGGTTGTTCGACACCGACATCGATATCAAGCCCTGCTTCGACCCCGAGGGGTAGCCATATATGCCGTTTGAGTAGGGCGAATACGCCACCATGGTTGAATTGCCCGAGGCATCGATGCGCTCATACTCCTTGCGGTAGCCATAGCGCGAGGCGGTAAAGTCGGGCGCATAGCTAAAGGTGATAGCGGGCTTGAACACGTGGCGAATGGCCACAATCTTTCCGCCAAAGAGCTTTTTCCAGGGTTTGTAAAAACCATAGAGCGTGGTGTTGGCTGTTACGCCCACATTCCAGTCGTAGAGGTTGTAAAAGCCATAGGTGGTGTCGCACACCTCCTGCTGCAGCAGCGTGTTCCACGAGCGGTTGATGCGTGAGGCATACATGATGTCGCGGAACGAGAACGATGGCGATATGTTGATGTACTTGAACAGCTGGAAGGTGGCATCGATTGGCACACGATGCTGCATGCCATTGCGCCAGTCCTTTATCAGGTTCGACTTAAAGAGCAGGTTCTCCTTGGTGGTGATGGAGTTTGACATTTGTCCGGTGTACGACATCGAAATCTTTTCGTACCACCGCTCCTTGCCAGCCTGATGCTTGCGGCGGAAGGGGTAAAAGCGTGCCAACGATATGCTCACATCGGGCAGTGTGAGGGCTATGGTGGAGTTGCGCATATTTTGTGTCAAGTTGGCCGAGGCCGATATGCTTAGCCCGATGTTGGTAAACGTATGGCCAAAACTTACCGAACTGGCGCGGGTGCTCTGCGTGTACGACAGGGGGTTGTACATGCTCTCAAGATTTTTGCGCTCATAGTTTTCGGAGGCAAAGTTCACACGTGCCGAAAAGGTGGTGTTGGGCATAGCCTTCGAGTCCTTGGTGTGTGTCCATTGCAGTTTGAGGCTCTTTGTCACAGCATAGTCGGGCATATTCTTTTCGCCCTCCACCGTGCGCAAGTAGCTAAAGTAGAAGTTGCCGCGAAAGCGGTAGCGCTTGTTGTAGTTGGTCTCGGCACTCAAGCCCCACGAGCCCTTGGTGTAGATTTCGCCCAGGGCCTTGAGGTCCATATAGTCGTTGATGGCCCAATAGTAGCCACCATCGCGCAGGTAAAATCCGCGGCTCGTTTCGTCGCCATACGATGGCATGACAAAGCCCGACGAATACTTTTTGTTGAACGGGAAGAAGCCGTAGGGTATGGCCAGCGGCAGTGGCACGTCCTCCACCACCAGGTGTGCCGGTCCGAACACCACGTCCTTGCCCGGCCGCACCTTGGCACGCGACAGTGCCAAATAAAAGTGCGGGTGCTTGGCATCGCAAGTGGTGTAACGCCCCTTTTCGAGGTAGAGTGTACCGTCGGCGGCACGTTTTGAGCGTTCACTCGTCATAAAGCCGTCGCCCTGTTTGGTGTTGACGTTGAGAATGTAGCCCTTTTTGGTTTTGAAATTGAACGACATGCGCTCGCTGTCATATTGGTCGGTGCCCTGTGTGTATTGCGGACGTCCGTCGAGCCCGCCCTCCACCGTTGAGTCGGCACGGGCCTCAGCATGCACCATGCTCGAGTCCATGTTCATCGATATTTTGGCTGCCGTCAGCTGCATGTTCTGATAGTTCACCTGTGCCTTGCCATAAAGGTAGGCCAGTCCGCTGGCGGCGTCGTATACCATGGAGTCGGCAGCCTGATATTCTACCGGCGAGTCAATGCCTGGTTTGGTCTTGACGGTGTCCACCTTCACCGAATCGCGGTGTGTGGTGTCCGTGGCGGCCGCCTCGTCCTTCGGCACACGCGGCTTTGCGTCTGCGGTGCGTGGCGTGGCGGCGGTTTGTTTGGTTGTTGTGGTGTCAGTCGTCACACTGTCGTGTACTGCTGGCACAGCCGGTTGCTGTGGCTGCAAACGCAAATGGCTGGCCACAACGCATAGTGTGGTCAGCAATGACAGTATGAAGAGAGATAGTTTTCGCATGAATTGTGTTGGGAGGGGGGAAATAATACGGGGTGAATGCCGGGTGCGCCTTACGGGGCAAGTTGTTCACTGCCGGGCCGAGGGGAGCAATTCGGGTTCAAACAGCTTTACCCAGTTCCAGAAAATGTCCACGCCCTCGTGTCCAAATTTTTCGAGACTTTTAGCTGTATCTTCGGCAGAGCGTATGCGGTCGGGGTGGCTCTTTGAGTAGTACTTGTCGGCATAGCACACGAGTTGTTCCTCAAGTGTTTCGGGCCGGTAGTCGCCTTCGGGCAAAGGTAATTCGCGTGCCTTTATCACCTCAGGTGTGAGTCCGGTGCCGGTATGGCGTTCGCACACGCGCGCCACCCTGTCGAGTCCTTCCTTGCGCATCAGTTGTCCGCCAAGATAGCCGTGCATCAAGTAATGGTGCGTGCCATGACAGTGAATGGCGGGTGCGTCGGTCATGAATATGCCTATATCGTGCAGCATGGCCGCCTGTTCTACGAAGGCACGGTCGATGTGCAGTTCGGGGTGATTATCAACGATTTTAAGCGCCCTATCCGTCACCTGTTTGCTATGTTTTATGAGCAATTTGCGCAAAGGCTCATTGTCGGCATAATACTTATTTATAATATCTAAAGCACTCATCGTGAGTTTTTAGGTGCAAAGTTAGTGCAAGGTGAGTGAAATGCAAAATGAAAGTCCAAAGACTTTCATTTTCATTTCCGAACCGCAGCCTAACTTGGCGAAGCAAAGTTAGTGCAAACCGAAAGTAAAGCGAAAGAAAAAGTGTACTTTTTCTTTCACTTTACTGAGGTGCAGCCTAACTTGGCGAAGCAAAGTTAGTGCAAGGTGAGTGAAATGCAAAATGAAAGTCCAAAAGACTTTCATTTTCATTTCCGAACCGCAGCCTAACTTGGCGAAGCAAAGCAAGCAACACATCTCATTCAATCCACCCACACTTTGTATACGGTGCACTTGCCCTTTACGTCCGTTACGCGCAATACGTACAGCCCAGTTTCTACACCACGGCATTCCAACAACTGCGCGTGTGCAGCACGCGATGTGGCCACCAATCGTCCATCAGTTGCAAACACCTGCAACTCACATAGGTCCGACGCGTCCGAACGCACCTGCACGTCATGCCCCACCACCCTCAAAGAATGAGAATGGCAAACAGTTTCACATTTTACGGCTGTCTTTGCAGCCACCAAGGCATAACGTCCCAAATCCGTTCCACACGTGTTCAGCGTCAATGTCATACCCTGATAAAGCGCGCACACATCACCCGTCAAACGATCAAGCAAAGCATAGTTCGTCAAATCAGTATGCCCCTTTGCAGCAAAGCGCAAAGTCAGCGTGTCATGCTGTGCCGCATATATGCCAAGGTCCAAAGCCCTGCCATCAAACACCGTCACATCACAAGCTTCCCCATCGTGCGACTGAGCGAACAGAGCCAGCTGCGGCTTGGCCCCGGCATCAAACAAGGTGGCCGAGCCCTTCAAGCCCTTTGTTCCCGTCACAATCCACGCCGAAGCCTCAAGCCCCGTATGCTTGCTCGTCAGAGTCAAGCGCAAAGCATCTGCGGCGGCCCCCTCCTCCGGCACCTCATCGGTCAGCATGCCACCGTTCAACACCAAGTCTACCGACTGTTGAGCCTCAGCAGTCTCCACAAAGAAAGCCTCTCCCGGCCCAATGCGCATGGCATCACCCACCAATTGTCCATCAGCCAACACGGCGGTATTGTTAGTATTACCATCGTAAAGCTTCACACCTTTTATGACAGAAGCATTGCCCTTGAGCAAACGAGCCACATTGATATAACTCTGAAACGGATTACCCACCAAAAAGAATGTACCCGCTTTTTTGCCCGAAAGGTGCAATGTCAACGGCACGCTTCCCTTATACACATGGCGCTGCTGCGTATTTTCTCCACCACCCACATAGCCCTTATAAGTATAATTCTCCGGTGTGGTGTTTGCATCGTCTTCATACACAAAGCGCCCTGCCCGACTTCGGTCAAGGTTCGTTTCCTGCAATGCAAGCTGTGTGCGGTCATAGTTATTGTAATAATTATAGGCAGTATGCTCCTTCGGAAAGCGGAAACGGAACTCCTGCGTTGCGGGCAGTGCATCGTTATCCACCCACAACGAAAAGCCTTCACCGCAACCATACAAATGCTTCAGATGGTTAAAGTGGTTGGTCCACTCCGTCTGCGTCACAGCCACAGTCGTCTGCTCGCCTGTTCCATCACCCAACAGTTTTCCAGGGGCCGCCTTGTTCCACAAGCGTTGGTATATGATAGGATTAAAGCGGTTTTGCGGTGCACTTGTCTCATCAAGCGTTGTAAAGTAATCACCAGTCTGCACGCCTTTCATGCTGGCCGGCACAAACGCATCACCCGTATAGGTGTCGTGCAACGTTGGTGCAAGCAAGTAATAGCGGTTGGGAGCAAGCGCCCACTCTACCCACGCCTTGGTATAGTTCAGACATTGTGGTGCGCCCACTGCCGCTTGCGGTTCAAAATGAATGTTGTTGCAGCAAAACAAGTCAGCACGCATCACCTCAGACTCGGCCACACTGAGCACAGGGTAACGCACCGCCTGCGAGGGAATGACCACATCTGTACAACAATAGGGTGAGCCATTCGTCCAGTTATTCCACTCATTCCAGTCGGCCGTAGCAGCATTCTTGCGCCAAGTCGTCTGATTAGGGTGTACCGTATATGGCACACTGGTCAGCAAATTGCCACTGCCATCATATACCAGCAAATTATAGCGTCCGGACACCGACATCACATAAGTTCGCGAAAAGTCTCCAGTGGTGCTCGTCGTAAATGCGTCATTTATCCCTTGCTCCTTCATCACCACACGGTAGTCCGTTTCCGAGGTACCTGTACCACTTACAGTAATGCTGCCGCCCTTACATACATCAGTAATAGCAATGTCCTTTATTGTAGTTTTGCACGATACCGTGTCCTTACAATCAGGAATGCCATCGTTGTCAATATCCCCACGCAGGAATATGCCGTAAAACTTTTGAACGTCTAATGCCGACACCACCCCGGCTATGGTCAGCCTTATCTCGTCATACATTTCCTTGGGCTGCATAAGCAACAAATTCTTCTCGCCATAACCTATCACATTGGCCCCGAGCACCTTCCAATCGGTAAACTTATCACCCGTAGGCTTACCCTTATAATAGGTTTCGACCGTGAGCCAAGCACCCACCGAAGCCCCAAGAGCATAGGTCTTTTGGTCCACCACAATGCCCAACTGGTGACGGAAGTCAAGTGTGTGGCCCATATTCACCGCTATTACCGAGCCACCCCCCACATCAACAGTGTTCACTATGGTCATGGCCGTGTTAAGATTGCCATCAACCAGGCAACTCAGGTTATCGTCAACCCCCGCCACCTTTACAACCCCTGCCATTTGGCAAGCATTGGCATTGATGCTGGTGCCAGTTGTATCGCTCAACACCACTGCCCCGCAACTCAACGCATTGGCACAAGGCGAGTTGCTATCCTCCATAAAGGCATAGTAAAGTTTCAACTTTGACAGTCCAAGATCGAGCACACCCGATTTCCACAACACTATCTGGTCAAACTGTATGGGCTTGTCGTCCTTGTCAATAGGTTCGACACGTATGCTGAAACGCACCTTCTGCGTTTTTGTGCTGGTGCCCACACCCGCCCCAATGGCATTGCTCTCGCTAATGACATGCCGGTACACCTCCTTGTTATCCTTGTAGCAGCGTATTTGGAAGAACTCCAACACCTTAGCATCAATCACCTCATTGTCGCTCTCCACCACGAAGCCCACATTCACAGCCCCCTGTTGGTCGGCTGTGCCATCAAACATGAGTCCGTCTGTGCGCTGCACACCTGCAATAGCCAGATTATTGGCCACACCGAGGCCACCCACATAAGTGGCATAGTTGCCATAGTCCTTGTCGAGCAAGTTCTCAGCATGTTCAAGGTTAGATATCGACACCAACGAACCCGAGCCATCAGGTATCTGGTCGTTCATCAGGGTATAAGTGCCATACACAGCCTGGTCAAGGTTTACAAAGTCTGTGCCGCAATGCTCGGTCTTGTCCAGCCCCAAGTTGTCACCCACCACCAGTGTCACATCGTCGTGGCAGCCATCAGCTGCCGTGGCGCGGAAGGTGTATTCGCCTGGCACATTCATTCCCGTCACATAGCCCGAGGCTGTCACCTTGGCATTAGCCCCTTCGGGCTGCAGCAACAGCGTCCAGCTTACCGACAGGGCCGGATTGCTGTGCAGTTGGAATGATGTTTGCGAGTCGCACACATTGGTGTTGGTAGTGGTACGTATGTCACAATGGTGTGCCACATCGGGGGCCTCCTTCACAAAGCCATAATACACACGCGTGCCGCCCAAGTCCACTTTCAAACCGCCATAAAAGGCTATGCGCGCCCCCGAAAAGTCGCATTTGGCCAGTATTGATGCCGTGCCGTCACCCCCCGTGGCCACGCCCAAACCAAGTACGCCGGCCGAGAGGGTCTCGGTCTGCACATTCTTGCCTGCGCGGTTAAACAGTTCTATGTTAACGGCCGACCCGAGCGACAGGTCGAGCAACGCAACAGTTTTATACTTAAAGCCCACCTCGCTGCCAGCCTTGAACACTTCCTGTCCGTTATCGTTCTCGCCTCCCGGGGCACATTCTATCTTTGCACCGCCCATGTAAGCCAATCCCACAAGCGGGGTGAGCGACATATAGTTGTTCAGGTCATCGTCAACAAGTCTCTTCTTTTCCTCATCTGTTACCGGAAAAGGTATACCGAGCAGCACGGGGTTCTCTCCCGACACCGACTTGATGTAAGCCCCGGGGGCAGTCGTCCCCACCTTTTCGCCATAGGCTTTCACACCATTATCGGTGAGCAGTGTCTGTGTCACACGGCCCACAAAGGCATATTTAATTTTGAGTGCCATGCCCAAGTCAAGGTTCACACCGCCCGAGGGCTGCAAACACACCTCGTCAAATATTTCGCGCGCCTTGGCAGTAAGGCATATACAAGTCTCGTCCGAACCAGGTATCTTGATAAGCGTCAAACTCACCCCACCAGCATTTTGGCCCTCCTGCACAGGAATGGTGCTACCCAGCACGCCATCGCGATAGAACACCAGGCTCATAGCCTTTACCACATCAAGGGTAAGCACACTGGCCCCCGATGAGGCCACCACACAAAAACCAGCTTCAGTGCCCTCGCCATAATAGTTGTTCTTATCGCGCACACTCACTATGGGGTTGACCGTCACGCCCGCTTTAAGCACCGAGGGGAAAGTGGCATAGTCCGACAAGTCCTCGTTGGTTATATTGCCCAAGCTGTCGGCCCACTCGCCCACCCCTACGGCACTTACCAGTTTGTTCACCGTGCAACCACTGCCCACCAGTGCCCGGCGGTTTTCCAGATACTTCCAGTTCGACACTGTTGGCTGATTTTCATTGGCATCGCGGTCGTACCACACGGTGCGTCTGCTGTCAAGCAGTCCGTCGGCCGTAGGCGTATCGCTGGCACTTTGCGCCAGCACCGCGGTAGCAAACTGCAACAAGCAGCAAGTTAATAGCACACTTATGCGTTGTATCATAGTTCTTTATATGCTTTTAGTCTCCCAACTTGCTCTTTCCCGTAATAGTCGAGAGCTTCCCCTTAAATCTGTAAAGTTGATTGCGACGTAAATAATAGGTGTTATCGCTCACGTCGGGAGCGATAATGCCCGTTCCCTGTTCGGCAGACGACACATTGGCGGTTGTAATGGGATAGTCGAGCGGTTGTTGTAGTGGGTTCTTCTTACAGAACACGCGCAGTGCCAAGCGGGTTGCCGTGGGCAACACCCAAGCCCCAAGAGTTATGGTGCTGCCTTCGGCTATCACATCGTTGCCCTCAGCCATAGCTATCACGGTATAAGTGTTCTTGTCAAGCTTTTGAGTTATCGGGTTGAAAGCCTGCGCAAAGGCATCGTAGCTATTGAGTTTGACCGCGGTGTTGGTATGGTTGGCCATCAAAGCCACCCAATGCACATCGCCCTTGCTCTGCTTGTCTATGCTGAGTGTCATTTCCACACGTGCCATGCCGCGGTACAACACACCCGTCAATGGTGAGTTCGAAATTATCTCGCCATTGCTCTGCTGCTCTCTGAAATGCACCACACGGTTGCCCATAGCCGTATGACACTCGCCATAGAACAACTGCGGCGCATAACTCAGGTAACCACTCAGGCAATCATCATTCTTCCATAGATCAGAACCATACAAAAACTCCTTCCAGCCAGTCACATTGGCCTTGACTATGTCGGCTTGCGCCTCAGCCAGAGTGGTACCGTTTTGCAAATTAAGCATAAACAAGTTTTGCTCACCCGTGGCAGCGGGTATCAAGTTATGCGATGGTGGGAGAGCAATGCTCGAACTGTAGGCCACAGCAATGACACGGTACTGATAGCCGCGCATCTTTTTGAGTTTGCCCTTAGCCGTCAAGCGGTGGTCCGAAGCGGAGGCACGGCTACACGTCACCTTTTGGTCATTGGTAGGGTCATAAACGAACTCACTGTCGCTAATGGTTGCAGCCTCGTCAACGGCCTCGCTGCTTGCTTCGTCGTCACCTGTCACCTTGCGTCTGAAGGCAACGATACGCACATGGTCGGTTTGCACTGCAGCGGCCTCGCCGTCCACCTTCGGATCGTAAGGGTCGGTAGCCGCACCCGGTGGTGCCGAGCGGGTGGTGTTTGCGGGTAAAGCATAAGTGCCGCCAAAGGTGATACTTACAGGCACAACAACGCTTTCACTGTCCACCTCACCTACTGTCGGTTGAGGCGGCACCGTGGCGATGTCATCACTGCAGGCTGCAAGCACAGCTACCAATGCCCCGCATAACAGCCGGGCGCATCGATACTTCTTTTTACTGAATATCAAAGTCATGATCTTTCTCAAAATTCGGCTCTACCTGTATGGTTATGTCAGCGGTTGCCTCACCCAAGCTGAGCGGCTCATTTTGTTGCAAATTGAGTGTACCGATGGTATAGAAGCAATTTGCCCGGAGCGGAAAGTTGTAGCTGCGGGTCTTGCCATCGTCCACCGCCACACGGTAGGTTTTATACAGCACACCGCCCTTGTAAAGTTTCAAATTAAGCGTGCCTGTACCTTGGTCGGCCGAGGCCTCTACCGGCAACACATAAGCGCCATCAAGCACTGTTCCGACACGTTTTTTCAACGTGGTGCCCGTCACGGCCACTCCCGCCAGCGTGCCTTCATTCACCGACAGGTCAAGCAGTGTGGTGCTGCCATCGGCTGTGGCTGTGCCATGGTCCATGTAGGCACCATCTGCGGCATCGGGCTTTGCCACAAGGGGCACTTCGCTATGTTGGTCTTTATACAGCACCAACTTGATGTCGGTCACCCCCTCGGGTATGTCGTTAAGATAAGCCTGCACCCCGGCCACACGCCGGTACAGGTCAATGGTCACCAAGTTGTTGCCACGTTGGGGCACGCATTCAGCCGTGCCGGCAAAGAGTTCAGCATGGTTCATATCGTGCGCAGTCTTGCCAGTGGCCAAACGGGCCACGGCTTGTCCGAGCGTGGTGCCATTGGTTATGGCTGCTGGCAGATTGTAAGTAGGGCCTGCACCCTCACCGGTGGCGCCGGGCTTATTGTCAAGGCCAACAGCCAGCAGGGTGTATGTAGTACTTCCGTCGTAAACGAAAATGTTAGGGTCTATTTTGTAAAATTGCGACGCCGTCTGGCCAGTTGATTGTTGCCAGTCTACATCGAGGCTTTTAATGCACTCGGCATCGCTGCCTGTACCTTTGAATATGTACAGTTGCACATACTCCACATGCTGCACATTGTCTGAGCTTTGCAGCGTAGTGCGTTGCACACGAGCCGATGCTTGCAAACATACGCTCACATGGTCTTGCGTGGCACCCTCATCTGCCAACACGGTGTCGGCTGTGCACGAAGGCAGCAACCCACACAATAATGCCACCACGATTGAGGCACATATTTTGATAGAATAATTCATTGCACATAATACATTGATGTATGGTAAAACGCCCAAGCGCATATTTATGGCATCTACGACAATGCTTTTACCAAACAAAAATTATTCTGAAGCAAAAAGGTTCAAGAACCTGCACACACAGCACAACGCCCTTGAACCTTTTGTATGTAATTTTAGGGTTTAAGCCAATAAGACTATTCGTCAATGCTCATGTGATGCAGAGCTTCCCAGTTGTCGTTCACGCGGATTACAACGTTCTGTATCTTGCTCAAGTCAGTGGGTTGATCGCCAGGAACGGGAGTTTCGGGATCGGGGTTGGTGGTACCCTGCTTGTGAATACCTATTGAGTAGATGTGGTTGCGGAACAAGCTGAACACATCGGCAGTCTCGGCAAAGCCCATGGCTGTGCCTGTGCCAAACAAATCGGCTGATGCCGTCTCGCCCTTCTTACCTACCTGTGCATTCGATGCGTCCAACTTCACAGGCCAAGCATAGAGCACATTGCCTGTTGCATCAAGCAATTGCAGTTCAAGGGTTGACTTGCCCTGCGTTGCACTGAATGGTACGATAAAATTACTGGCAAACACTGAGCCTTTCAAGTAGCTACCGCTGTAGTGCTTTGTCCAGTTGGTGTCTTTCTTGTCGTACACACCATCTTTGTTCTCGTCGCCACCGGGGAACCAGTCGGTTATTTTGGCACTGAACAATACATTTGCTTCATCGCCATTAAGGAATTTGGCTGTTTTGGTGGCAGGCACCGAACCATTAACCATATACATCACATTGGCATCAGTTGTCGTTGTCGTAAATGAGCTGTTGAATGAGCCGAATGTGAGCACCGTGTTCTTGCTGCGCGATACCATGCGTATGCTGGCCACATCGGTATTACCTATCTTGGCAGGAATTGAAGTAAAGTAGCCATAAGCGCCGGCCACCTGGCGGTGCAGGGTCACATCTACGCTGGCATCAGTTCCTTTAATCTTTCCGTCTTTCACGCTAAACTGTTGCTCGCCGGCAAACACCTCCTTGGCTTCGGCATCTGCCTGTGTGGTGGCTGTTATATTCTTGTCTAAAACATCGCCCTTGGCTGGCCATTTCAAATTGTAGTTGCCTTCATTGTAGCCTACTGCCGTCACAACATAACTGCCAGCGCCCAACTTGTCGGCCTTGGGTATGGTAAAAGTGAGTTTCTTGCCATGGCCATTGGTATCATAGTTAGTGGCTGTGCCGTTCCAGTTGTCGAGTGTGTGGATGTATACCACTTTGTTCTTGTCCGCACCGTCGTCCTGCGAACGTACTACGAGTGTTACCTTCTCAATGCTTTGGCCGGCAGCTTCGCTCTCGAGCGTGCGGTCGGCTGCGGCACGTGTGGCACGGTCGCCACTGCTTGCCAATGTAATGGTAAATTGCTGTTCAGCTCCATTGTTGTCTGCCACGACGCCTTCGTCGTTGCTGCAAGCTGCAAGCGACATGAGGCCTGCAAGCATTGCACCTGAAATGAAATACTTTTTCATCGTTTTATTGTTTTAGTTAAGCTGGTGTTTTTGAGCACCAGTTTATGCGTTATCCTTATGCTTTGGCGGAAATAGCAAACAATCTGACAAGTTTACGTGGTGACAGGATCGTTTGCCGAGCTTTATAAGCTTCTGGTCATTCTACGCTTAAGTAGGTGTTCAAAATTAGTTGATATGAATTGGTGCAGTATTTCGTTCAGAAACCTATGTTTATGGACGAAAGAATGCGCCAAGGCATATCGACTAATTCTGAACATGATTATATAAACTAATTTTGAACACCTACTTAACGTAATTAAAGTGTATGTGGCATGCCATGCTTGCTTGTCAACTTGTCGGCCCGGCATTTCCGCCTGCGTGTTATTCTATCGAGTTATTCTATGTCCAAAGTGTGTGCTGCCTCCCATTCGTCGTTGATGCGCACATATATGTCGTACCCTTTCTTTTCGGTGTCATACACATAGCGCAGACCTGTTATGGTGTTGCGGTAAAGGGTGGTCACCACATCAGTGGGGGCGAGTTGCGGCACGAGGCGGCCATTCTCGTCGTATATGTCAATGCTCACACGGGTGGCATTGCGTGCCACCGAAGGAGGCAAAATGGTGTGTGTGTCAACCTCTGTGCCAGCAAACCGCAAACTGTTGCGCATCACACACTCTCCTTTGTAGCAAAACTTGTCGTCCACCCCGGCAAACACCCCCGTTTCAGTTATTGACAAGGCAGCAGCATGATACTGCGGCGGCAGGTTCTCTACCTCAATGTGAAGTTTGCTCTTGACGCGTTTCAGCAGCAAGGTGTGGTCATAATGCCAAGCATCGTACTGCACGGTGTCGCACACGAGGTAGGGGTCGCCAGCCTCATCGAGCGGCAAAATCGCAGGCAATTCAGTCTCATTTTCAAGTCCGCCCCACACAGTCACGGCATATTTGCCAAAAGGCAAGTCGGCCGGCAGGTTGATGGTGGCTTGGCATGCGGTGTCTGAAGCTGGCAAAACGTGCTGCTCGGCCACCACACGCCCCGTTTGCACATCAACTATGTGCCATGCCACCGATTTGACATAGGTGGACAAGGGGGCTTGTTCGGGCTTTATCGGTTCGTCGGCAAAGCTGCCCGCATTGCTGTAATTGTAGTCGGCCACACCCACATGCAAGGACAAGGGCGGACAAGGTGGCAATTCGTCACGAATGCAGCTAACCAACAGCACCGGCAGCCACATGAGTACGAACATTTGTTTGATTACTTTTGTCATTGTATAGACTGTATTTACCCGTTGTCGGGAGTCTTGCTTGTCCCGTTTAGCTTGTCTGTTTTTTAACTAATTCGGTCTACACACCGTTTTTTAGGCACAACTACTTATTCCATGCTGTCGATAGCCTGGCGGGCTTGTCTCAGGCATGAGTCCTCACCAGTGCCAAGCACCTGACGGGCTTCGGCATAACGGCCTTGTGCTGCCATGGCATAGGCCAGGGTGCAACGCAACGTGTCGGTACGGCGGTCGGGGGCAATGGCCGAGGCTGTCTGTACGGCCTCGGCAGCATGGCCGGCACGCAGCAGGAGCACAGCCAAGTTGTTGGCAGCCACTACCGACTGGGGGTAATGGCGCAAGGTTGTGCGGTACACCTCCATGCGCGCCGTGTCGGTGGACTGGAGGTCGGCCACGTGCAGCAACTCGTCTTCGTTAAAAGCATCGGGACGCGTAGCGTAGAGGCGTAGCATTTCGGCGTCGGTCGTAAAATTGCGCAAAGTGTAAACATAGGTGTAGGTTACACGGCGGTCCTTTGCCAAATAGTGGTCGCGTATGTCGGGCCAGCAGGCCAAGCGGCGTATGTACCGCTCCTGCACATCGTCATTGCCACCCGGATGTTGCTTTAATATGTTGCTGACGAGCACTGAGTCCTTACAACCTGCAGCGGTCATGGCTGCCAACACGGGTTGCCAGCCTTCGGGGCGGGCACTCACCTTAATTTGCGCGGCATAACGCGGCGGCAAATGCAACTGCTCAAGCAACCAACGGCGGGCCGAGGCGGCACGATTGGTGGCTAACATCAAATTGTGACGGTAGCTGCCCTCGGCCGAAGCCGCACCGCTTATGGTCAGGCTGGTGAGTGTGGCAAGTGAGTCGGTGAGCACCGGGCGCAGACGCTTTGTCATGGAATCGAGTTCGGCGCGGTTGCGCCCCATGTCGGCACGTATGTCCCACTTGTCTACTACAAAGAGCAAGCGCGCCTCGCCCTGGCCCGTCACCACCTTGGGACGTACCACAAAGGTGTGTGGTGCAAACTGTGCCAGTTGCTGCGGCAAGTCGGCCACTGCATTGACTGCACGCCCCATAGCCAATGTGTCGATAGCTGTGCAGCGGCCACAACCATCGGTGGTGAGCATTGCACGCAAGCGGACCTGACGCAGGGGAAGGGGCATGTGCAATGTGTCGGCATAGGGCAGAAGGGCCACATGCTGCTTGTCATAATGCAAGGCCATGGGGCTGTAAGGGTCAGCGTAACCCTCGAGCACCTGCCGGCGATGCAACTTGCGACTGAACTGGCAGCGGTCGGCTACCAGGGGGGTGAGTTCGGCCACCACACTGTCGGCACCAATCACCATCTGCGGCACGACTATCAAACGCTGGCGGCGCGTCAGTGCCTTACGCGGCACGACAAAGGTGGTATGCACCACGGCGCGACCGGCTGCATTGGTGTGCCACAGCGGCAACATGTCTGCTTCAAGATGCACACGATTTTGCTCGAAATTATGGTGTGCGCATCCAGCCGTCAGCAACAAAGCCAACAGTAACGACAATGTATGTAAAATACGCATGATTAAAAAAAGATATTTTGCTGCTGCCTGCCACAGCGTACGAATGGACGGACAACACCCATGTGTTGAACTACTAACACGAGGCTTGAAAGAGCCTTTTGTGCTTAAAACACGTAAGCCACACTCAAGCTGGCCATGGTTGGCCCCCAATAGTTGTGGCGACGCGATATACTGCACTTTTCGCAGTAGATGCGTTCACCCTCCTTGTACCACAGACGGGCATAGCCTATGCCTATCTCGGCCTCAACATTCCAGTGTGGAGAAAGTAGCCAAGCATAGCCATAACTGATGCCACCTCCGGCCAAGTAGCCGTCGTAGAGTTTTTGTTTGAAACCGCCGTAATACTGAGCTGCGTGGGCGTGCACACCCACAAAATGGCCCTCGAAACGCTGGCAGAACCAGTAGCGCAAGGCGGGCTGCACAGCCCATAGGTGCATTTTGCGCCCACGGCTGAAGTTCCACGGATTGTAGGCTGCCGCAACGTTTAACGTGGTTCGTGGCGAAAGCCCTAACTCTACACCGACATTGGGAGTGGTTGCGCCCCAACAGAGTGCGTTTGTCTTGAGTCCTGCCCTCTGCGCTCGGCATGGCAGGATTTGAAGTAAAATGAACAGGCTTAATAGAGCTAACAAGCGCTTATTGGCAATAATAAGTATGAACAGTCCCTTCAAGGAATATGCTGTTTCATTTGTCATCAATGAAGATCATTTCGTAGCGAACGACAATGCAAGCAAATGCAATGGCGGTCAAAACACGTTGACCATTTTGTAAGATATGCTTTCGCTGCCGCTATAAAGAAAAAGAACTGAGCCTAAAAATTCGTCCGCTTAACAAACCTATAAGTTGTGCCTTAATCAATACGCCGCAAAGGTACAATAATAAACGAAAAACACCCCCACCGACAACTTAATTTTTGCTAAAATACACTGGAATGCTATGAATTTCGTCTTTTGTACTGCACAAACAAGGGTTTAGTAGGTGTTCAATATTATTTTACACTAAAAGTACATCAGCCCATCAATCAGCAAAAGCAAGCCTTGGTGCCGCACAGGAAGGATACTAAGCTTGCTTGTAAAATGGTCTATGCACAAGAAAAGCCACTTTTTTGTGCATATAAAAACGACTATGCACAAGAAAACACGATTTCTTGTGCATAGTCTGGATGGTATGCTTGTGATAAGCCTATTTGTTGTAGATATCAGCACATTCACGGCCGCAGCGAGCAAACTAATTCATCACCACCAGCATGCCGCTACCCTGCGAACTGTAAAGCGCCGTGCGGTAACGCAGCAAACGGTTGCCATCGCTGCTCAAACCGCTGTTAGAGAGGTCGAAGGTGTGCTTGCACTTTGTACAGGTGAGCTGTTCGGGCGCACTCAGAGTGAGTTTGCGCGTGATAAGGTGCTGACTGTAACACACGGGACAAACCAGGTCGTAGGCCATTACGGGGTACTGCATGTTCATGTCGGGCTGCGACGACTTGCCCACCACAAAACCCGCCACGCACTGCGGCTGACCATAGTTCTTGATTTCGGACGTGTAAGGATATGAACCCGACTGCGTGAATGTTTTGAAAATGAAACTACTCGTGCCCAACTCTATGCAACACCATTGGCCATTGTTGTTCAACGCGGTGAACAGGGGTGCCACATCGTTGGCATACGGAAACTTTAAGAAGGCGCGCTCATGGGCATAGGCATCGTCGGCCTCGTTGCTGCACGACGTGCAAACAAGCAGCACCGACAGAAGGGACATCAATATTTTACGCATGGCTTTAATTATAAATATGTACGTATGGAACTTGAACGGCAACACGCGTGTGCACAACACGTACTACACTGCATGAATGGCCACTACAATTATTTTTTGTGCAATTTGTCTGCACTCTGCACTTTCGCGTGTAACGCATTGATATTCAACGCATCAATGCGTGCAGACAGCCCTCGTTTTTGTCTACACCGCCATCTACACTACTGTGAGCGGCGGTGCGTTACTGACGGCCACGGGAGGGCGGGAAAACAGCAACGGGAGGACGAAAAAACAGTCGGAACGACGTATTTTTCTACCTCCCGTTACAGCAATTCTGCCATACTTGCACGCAAGCGGCACAATCACGTGCACTTGTTGCGAGCCGTGCCTGCACATGACTTGCAGTGCAGGCAAAGTGTAGATGTACCTACACACCGCAAGTGTATGATTACAAAAGACTTAGAGCCAATTAGTGTAGTGTGCAGACAGTTTTCAAAATAATATTTTTAGGCAGTGTGTATCCACGCATCTACACATCAGCGAGCACGGCGTCACTCCTTAATTCGTATCACCAAATTAGAGATGATAGCCGCCAGGCCGCCCGTGGTAATGCCCGATGAGAAAATGCTCTGCACCGTGCTGGGCAACTGGCTGAGAATTTCGGGTACAAGCTCAACACTCAAACCCAGCGAGAAGCTGATGGCCATGACCAAGGTGGCCTTGCGGTTGATTGTTTGCGAGGCAATGATGCGTATGCCGGCCGCAGCCACTGTGCCAAACATGAGCAAGGTGGCGCCACCCAACACGGGCGAAGGCATGAGCGAGAACACGATGCCCACAGCGGGGAACACGCCCAGCAGCACCAACATGCCGGCTATGAAGTAGCCTACATAGCGACTGGCCACACCCGTGAGCTGTATCATGCCATTGTTCTGGGCAAAGATACTGTTGGGGAATGAGCAGAAGGCCAAGCCGGCTAACATAGAGTTGAAACCATCAGCCAAGATGCCGCCCTGGGCACGGCGCATGAAGGTTTCGCCCTCGACTGGCTCGCCCGATATGAGCGAATTGGCTGTAATGTCGCCATAAGCCTCGATGGAGGTGATGAGATATACCAGGCCCAAACCTATGATGGACGAGATGTCGAAACTAAAACCATACTTGAAGGGGTTGGGGTAGTTAAAGCCACCATAGCTCTGCACTGATCCAAAGTCGACCATGCCGAGACTCCACGACACGGCATAACCCACAACGAGGCCGATGACGATGGAACCCATGCGCAAGTAGCGGTTGCTGCTGCGATTGAAAAAGACAATGAGCACAAGCACAAGGGCTGCAATGCCTACATTTTCAACTGAACCAAAGGTGCCGGCAGCCTTGGCAGCCTCGCCGCCACCACAGGCGCTGATGCCCACCTTGATGAGCGACATGCCTATGAGTGTGACCACTATGCCGCTGACCAAGGGGGTGATGACGCGGCGGGCATACTTGAGTATGCGGCTCACAAACATCTCGACCACCGAACCGGCCACTGTGGCACCAAACACGGCGGGAAGTCCGCCAGCCAAGCCTGCGGCTATGATGGGGCCGATGAATGAGAAGCTGGTGCCTTGTATGCAAAGCAGACCGCAACCTACGGGGCCTATGCGGCGGCACTGAATGAAGGTGGCCACACCCGACACCATGAGCGACATGGACACAAGGAAACTGGTGGTGTCGGTGTCGAGTTTGAGCGCGCTGGCTATAATGAGCGGCGGGGTGATAATGGCCACGAATATGGCTAACAGGTGCTGGGCGGCGGCAAAGAGTGTCTCGCGCAAGGGCGGACGGTCGTTGAGTCCGTATATCAAACCGCTCTTGGCCACTTCGGTCTGCTGGGTTGTTGTGTTATCTGTCGTAGCCATCGTCCTTTATTTTAATTTCGCAGTTGTCAAGACTTTCGATGATGGCGAGCGACTCTACATGAATGCCCATGTGGCGCAGTTCGTCGCCGCCGTGCTGGAAGGCTTTTTCTATCAAGAAGCCCATGCCCACGAGTTCGGCACCGGCCTGATCTACCAATTCGAGTATGCCCTTGGCGGCATTGCCATTGGCCAGGAAGTCGTCGATGAAGAGTACTTTGTCGCCCTTGCACAGGTAGTCGCTGCTCACGCACACATCGTAAGAGCGCTGCTTGGTAAACGAGAATACCTTGGTGGCAAGCATATGCTCCATGGTGCTGGGGGTCTTTTTCTTGGCAAACACTACGGGCAGCTCGAGCAGATAGCCTACCATGATGGCGGGGGCTATACCGCTGGCCTCGACGGTGATAATTTTGTTGATGTCGGTGCTGGCAAAACGGCGTACAAACTCTACAGCCATTGATTTCATCAAGATGGGGTCCATCTGATGGTTGATAAAGTTATCGACTTTCAAAATGCCTCCTTCAAAGCATTTGCCGTCGCGCAGAATACGTTCTTTAAGGGCTTTCATGACTTACTTATTATATATAATGTGATAACGCGTTGACGGAATTAGTAAACAAGTTGACAAGTTAACGGGTTAACAGGTAAATTGCATTCACCTTGCACGATGATTCAACCCGCCAAAGCTAAATCCGAAAAATCAGTTATTTATGTGTTGATAATTATGGCTATGATTGAGATGGGAGGTTTGGCTCACTCGTCAACTTTTCAACTTGTCAACTCATCAACTTGTCAACTCATCAACTCATCAACTTGCCAACTCGTCCTCCCCCAAAAATACAATATATGCTAATGCGCCGACATGCAGATGACATGGCCATCTGCAATGTTGGCACATTAGCATATCAGCATGTATTATTTCTTAACCTTCACCTCAATACCTTGACGGCTGAGTTCCTTCACAGCCTTGTCGATGGCCTCGTAGTGCTCGGGAGCTATACCGAGTTTGGGCAAGTCGAGCGTGGGAAGGGCATCGTCGGAGTGCAGGTCGTTCTCGCCCACGGGGCCGAGTATCATGCCCACACACGAGGTGTTGTTGGTGATGGGATCTATCAATATGAAGGCGCCAGTGGGCTTGTTGTCCTTGTAGGCGTCGAAGAAGAGTTCCTTGGCACTGACAATCACAGCACGGCCTATCTCGTTAAGTTCGAGGTGGTCCACCTCACTCTTTTCGAGGGTGTTGACGTCCACCTTGTAGTTGAAGTGGTCAATGCGGCAGCGCGTGGTGTTGGTGGTCTGCTTGAGATAGAACGACTTGCGCACGTCCATGGGCTGCTCGTCCATCCACACCAGCATGGCCTCGAAATGGCGGCCTACGTTGGGCACATTGTCGGGGTGTACAATCATCTCGCCACGCGAAATGTCTATTTCGTCCTCAAGCTGCAGGGTGACGCACTGGGGCGGGAAGGCATAGTCGAGGTCGCCATCGTAGGTGACGATGCGCTTTACACGGCTGCGCTTGCCCGAGGGCAGAGCCATTACCTCGTCGCCCTTGCGCACTACGCCGCTGGCTATCTTGCCGCAGAAACCGCGGAAGTCCAGGTCGGGACGCACAACATACTGCACAGGATAGCGGAAGTCCTTGAGGTTGTGGTCGTTGCCAATGTGCACCGTTTCGAGGAACTCGAGCAGGGCGGGGCCATCATACCACGGGGTGCGCTGGCTGCGCGTTACCACATTGTCGCCCTCAAGAGCCGAAAGGGGGATACAGCGCACATCGGGTATGCCGAAGGGCTTGATAAAGGCCTCGAAGTCGGCTACGATTTTGCAGAACACCTGCTCGTCGAAGTTGACAAGGTCCATCTTGTTGACAGCCAGCACCAAATGTTTGATGCCCAACAACGAGCACAAGAAGGTGTGACGGCGTGTTTGCGTAATCACACCGGTGCGTGCATCAACCAGAATGATGGCCAGGTTGGCTGTTGAACCACCAGTTATCATGTTGCGGGTGTACTGCTCGTGTCCCGGGGTGTCGGCTATGATGAACTTGCGCTTGTTGGTTGAGAAATAGCGATAGGCCACATCGATGGTGATGCCTTGCTCGCGCTCGGCCTTCAAACCGTCGCACAACAGGGCATAGTCTATTTGGCCTGCACCAGCATTGCCCACGCGCTTTGAGTCGCGCTCGAGAGCCGAGAGTTGGTCTTCGTAGAGTTTTTTGGAGTCGAAGAGCAAGCGGCCTATGAGGGTTGACTTGCCGTCGTCCACCGAACCGGCGGTGAGCAGGCGCAAGAGGTCTTTCTTTTCGTCCTGGTCAAGATATTCCTCAATGGAGAGTTTGCGGCCATCAACCACCAAGCTCTCCTCATTCGGATTATTTTGGTTTGTTTTGTTGTCAGTCATAACAAATTGAGGTGTTACTGTGTAAGCAGGTGCTTCATATTATTTTGAACGCCCGCTTAGAGGTGCAAAGTTACTATTTATTGCCGAGGTTGGTGCATGACAGCGCATAAAAAGTGCTCTGACGGAGGGATTGGGTGCGCAAATGGGCGTGTAACACTTACGCTGAAGCAGGCACATGGCACACACCCCCACCCCGCTTTTGCAACCGGGTTGCAGCCCGTGGGACGTACCTTTGCAGTGTAATTTCAACTAAATACACACAACATTATGTGCAACAAACATCATCACGAACATGGCCACTGCCATGATAACGAAGGTGGCTGCGGCTGTGGCTGTCACCACCATCACGAAGAAAACGAAGCCCCCATGTGGCGCGCACTGCTGCCCATGGCGGTGGCTGCCCTGCTGCTCATTGTGGGCATTGTGGCCAATCCGCTGCCTGCATGGCCTTGGGCTGTGTTTGTGCTGGCATATCTGCCCGTGGGGCTTCCCATACTGAAGGAGGCGGGCGAGGAGATAGCCAAAGGCGACATATTCAACGAGTTTACACTGATGGTGCTGGCCACTGTCGGGGCTTTTGCCATTGGCGAATACCCCGAGGCGGTGGCGGTGCTGCTGTTTTACTCGGTGGGCGAATATTTTCAAGACCGTGCTGTGGGACGCGCCAGACGTGACATTCAGTCGCTCGTCAACCTGCGTCCCGACACAGCTATTGTGATTGACCATGACGGCCAACGCACCAATGTGAAGCCCGAAGCCGTGGAGGTGGGCAGTGTGATTGAGGTGGTGGCCGGCGAACGTGTGCCGCTCGACGGCACACTGCTGACTGAACGGGCCGACTTTGACACCGCAGCACTCACTGGCGAGGCCGAACCGCGCAGCATTGATGCGGGAGACGAGGTGGCGGCCGGCATGATTGCCATTGGACGCGTGGTGAGGGTAAGGGTGTTGCGCCCTTATGCCAAGAGTGCCTTGCAACGCATCATGACGATGGTGGAGGACGCTGCTTCGCGCAAGTCGCACGCCGAGATGTTTATCCGCCGCTTTGCACGTGTGTACACGCCTGTGGTTATTGCGCTCGCGGCCTTGATAGCGCTTGTGCCGCCACTGCTGGCGGGGGGCACGGGGTGGGCCGTGTGGCTGTACCGCGCCCTGGTGTTTTTGGTTATTTCGTGTCCGTGTGCCTTGGTGGTGAGTGTGCCGCTGGCCTACTTCAGGGGCATCGGGGTGGCCTCGCGCATGGGCATACTGTTCAAGGGGGGCAACTACCTTGATGCGGTGGCGCGCCTGAGCCATGTGGTGTTTGACAAGACGGGGACGCTCACTACCGGACAGTTTGTGGTGAGCCAGGTGACGTGTGCCGAGGGGGAGACCGTCGGGACTGACAACTTGTTGAGAATGGTGGCTGCCGTTGAACGCAAAAGCACGCACCCGGTGGCCCGTGCCATTGTGGCTGCGGCCGACAGCAAGGGGGATACACAGGCCAACGCTGCCAGCGCTTTGGTGGCCGACATGGTGGAGGAGGAACCGGGCCTCGGACTGCGGGGCATGGTGGCCGGCCACGAGCTGCTGGTGGGAAAGGCGGCGCTGCTTGAGGCGCACGGCATTGACACTGGCAAGACGGAGACGGCCACTGGCGACACCATGGTGTATTGCGGCATGGACGGACACTATGCGGGCATGATTGCGTTGGGCGACCAACCGCGTCCCGAGGCTGCCAAGGGCATTGAACGGCTGCACGCATTGGGCATCAAGCGCACCTGTGTGCTGTCGGGCGACCGCAGCGCGGCTGTGGAACGTTTGGCGCAGACGCTTGGTGTTGACGAGTGGCACGCCGACTTGCTGCCTGAGGGCAAGGTGGAGCAGATGCAGCGCATCAAGCAGCAGTGTGCCGACACGGGCAAGGTGGCCTTTGTGGGCGACGGCATTAACGATGCACCTGTATTGGCCATGAGCGACGTGGGTTTTGCCATGGGAGGTGCTGGCAGCGATGCCGCGGTTGAAACGGCCGATGTGGTGATACAGAGTGACAATCCCTCGCGTGTGGCCGATGCCATTATGATTGGTCGGCGCACGCGCAGCCTGGTGCGTTACAACATTGTCTTGGCGCTCGGCATCAAGGTAGCGGTTATGTTGGCTGGTGCGTTGGGTTATGCCAGTTTATGGGCCGCCGTTTTGGCCGACACGGGTGTAGCCCTGCTTTGTGTGGCCAATACCTACGCCATTCGCAGCGGCAGCAGATAATTTTCTTGCACGCATTCCTCCCCCTGTTTTGTGGCGCACGGTTTACTGCCGTGACTTGCCAAAACATTCAATACCATTGTGAGCAAAAGTGAGCCCCCAATTACGAATTTGACCATTTCGTAATTGGGGGTAACTTGATAGGGAATTTATACTTCATGGCTCTCGCTTTATGGTTTTCGCAGTCATCGTTCAAAAAATAGCCTGTCAAATGTTTGGCAAATTATGAAATAATACTTACCTTTGCACTCGCAAACACGAAAAGACGACCATAGTTTGCATGGAGAGATGGCAGAGTGGTCGAATGCACCGGTCTTGAAAACCGGCGTACTGCAAGGTACCGGGGGTTCGAATCCCTCTCTCTCCGCCAAAGTCAGCGTAACGAGTTGTAGAACAACAAGTTACGCTGATTTTTATTTATATACATCGGACAAGCTACGAACTTTTTTAAGAGTACTGGTGTGAATAATACTTGCACAAGTCGGCAATCTATTGCATTGCCAGAGGTGCAAGGAAACCGCCGTATTACAAATAGGACAGGTATGACAAATATCAGAATCAAAGAATGGGGGGAGAAATGGGTTGAACGTTTCAACGAACTTTCTGCAAAATATGAAGTCCCATATTACACCCAATCTCCATTGAACTTGGTCGGAGATGGGGTCGACATAATGTTTGTCGGCATTAATCCCAAAGGAGGCAACAAAGGAGTTACAAACCGCACCTTGGATAATTTTCTTGCAGGTAATGAATGTTGGGGGCAAAGATTTTGCGGAAATAAGAATGTGTGGAAGTTTACGAATGGTGCAAGATTCTTTATGGGCTATGATGCCTCTAAACATGTAGACACGATAGACAATGATCATAAAGTGGTGTGGACTAATTTGACACCATTTCAATCAGACAAAGGTTTTACTGACTTGAAAGCCGAATTGCGAGACGAGGGAGTAAAATCTACGCTTGAACTCATCTCTATCTTAAAGCCTAAGAAAGTTGTATTTCTCGGTGGTAACGCCTTTGGCTTACTTGACAAATATGCTGATAATAACCTGAGACTACATTTTGAACATATAAAGGTTTTTGACAAGCTCCCCTTGGAAATAGGACGGTTATACAACATACCAGCATATTATGTGAGTCACCCGTCTGGTAAATGGCCGGTAAGTCATTGCTTTATCTCAGTATTCGTTTTTCTTCGCAACCTTATTGACATTTATAAGAATGACAAACCTACAAAGTCCTTAAAAATGGTTGCAGAAAACATGAGAAAGGAATTTGCACTATGGCATGACCGAATTGAAACAATGTAAACAGCGCATCATGTGAACGAGAGAAACTTATTTTGCAAGTTCTATTTGTGGGAGCAGAGCAGATGCTGCTCAGTATCAAATAATGATTAGCTACATAAAGCAAGCTATTGTTGTCTGGCAAAACGCCAAAGAAGGAATGTATCCTCCGCGAAGTCCTATTTTTAAGGGGGCGATGGGAGGATACATTTCTTCTTTGGCGTTTTACCCGACAGCAATAATCACTTATATTTAGCATAAACCATCACTGGCCTTTGCTTTGATGCTCTACGATAGATCTCCATCACTTTAGCCACACAGTCTCGCGACACCGTGAAACAACCACGACTCTCTGAACCTATCGGGATATAGTCCCTTTCACCCGAAAATCTCGTCACCTTTCCTGCCGAATGAATCAAGATGCCACGTGGCTCGGCAAGATAGTTCGTTCTGTCAAGCCCCCTAAGGCGGACGCTATTCTTAAACTTGTAACCTTTTCCTACCATCACGTAACGTCCCAGGCTCGAGCACCCGCTGCCAAACTCATTGCTGAACTTCGGAGTGGCATCTGTGTTCCCCTTGCCACTGCCGTGCATACAATAGCTGCTCATCACGCGCTTGCCATGCTGCAAGTCGTATATGAAGAACCGCTTTTTGCCCGAAGGTATGGAGAAATCTACCAGGATATAATAATCTGTACTATACCCTCGTCTGTCGCAATAGTCCCTTACTTGAGAAAGGTCCTCACAATCCACCTTGCCATACCAAAGTCTGGCATCGATGTAATTATTATACAATGGTTTTGTGAACCTATTATATATAGGTGGAATAAATGGAATGCAAGCTATTAGCAACAAGATCACTAACAACACTTTCAAAACTCGTTTCTTATTCATTGTCATCAAGGAAAGAATATTTTATATTTAAGTGAAAATACACCATTAATTGAAATGGCCTACCCATTGTCCATATTCGCAGTAGACTACCCGACTATTTTTGTCTATAGTAATGCAAACGCCATAACTTTTTGATGTTGGATACTGACATTCATACATTCCTTTGTCATTTTTCTTCCATTTTGGGGAAGCCTCAACCTGTTGGATAAAATCCTTTGAGATTTTTTTATCAAGCAACAGTACATATAGGGCATGACTTTCAGGTGGCCCAGATTGACAAGAGAAATCCACCAATTGATATGGTGGTAAAGATACTCCTGTTTTTTTACTAAGCACTTTACGATTGGCAAATTCCTCAAGTTCAAAGGCTGTGGCTTCGTCACTGCGATGTATTGTAAATCCTTGTTTGGTGATTTACATATCAAAAAGTGGTTCGTAGCTTACACTCTTAACAGGTGATTTCATATACTCACTATCCCAAGCCCTTCTGAAAGAAATGCAAGTGTCACCTTCGTTGGTCCAGAACACATTATCTTTTGAAGAGCATAAGTTTTTCAGTTTATGAATGTATTCTTCCGACAGGGGTTTGTCAAAATCATAATAGATATAAGTACGATGTCCCCCCCACAGATCGTAGTTCACTACATTATTTCTGTAGGTGAATGCCGGAAAGTCATCGAGCCCGGTTATTGCAACGATGTCATCACGAGTCTTATATGGTATCTTATCTTCGCTCAAAGAAGAAGGGAAAAATTCGTCCTCGGCAATGTAGACGGTTGTATATGTTAACAACGCAACAGGCGATATAAACATCAACGGAATTCCAATCCACCAATATCTCATGCCATACCTCTTCATCTTACGAGGAAGCATCAGCGAACATAACAACCAAGAGCCTGAACAGTCGGCAAATGTACGGAACTTCTTATTCTTCTTTCCAAGCCAATGGTAAAAAACCAAATGGTCTATGCCCTTTAGAATAAGAAGAGCAATCAAAATTGCCGGAATTGCTATAACGATAAACACTATTGTTTTCATATCTATAAAGAATTAGTGTTCGAAGGAACGTCATTCACTTTCTGTGCCACTTCCTTGGCTGCTGTCTGTACATGGTCGTCACTACCCTTTGCAAAACTTGCGGTGCTGGTTGCTACAACCATCATCAGCACAATCATTAACTTCTTCATCGTCTTTATTATTTTAGATTGTTTTATCTTATTGACAATGCAAAGGTAAAGTGACTATCCTGAAGCGAGAAACATTCTGGAGTTGCTTGTACAAGATGTATGGTTTATTGTATATCTTGTGCTTATCGTGTTCTTGTAACCAATCCAGGCGCTATGCCATGGTGAAACCAGTTCCATCCTCTACTCCAATAACTTTGATTACTTCATTTCCTTTTATCAAGCAAAGTTAAGATGGAATATCTACATGGAATAATCATTACGTAAGACTTGTATGAAATGATAGATAAAATGTAGAAGAGGTAAGTTTCATCTGTTGAGCCAAGATATATGAAGACCTCAACTCCCTGCAAACGGAAAAGAAAAGTCCTGTAAATCTTTCGACTTACAGGACTCTGTTGCGGAGAGAGAGGAATTTTATACCACTCTACCATCTTCTGTAACTCGTTGATATTCAAGTGCCGTCTTTAAGCATTTTCGCTTATTCTGTACGAAAAATGGCGCAGAACTGGCGCAAGACAAAATATCGCTCAAGAATAAAAACTTGAGCGATATTTTTTTGACGTGTATATACTAGCATCGCGAACACGCTTACAAGTGGCTCTGAAAACATCATACTTTTAAAGTCTTGAATCAACTATAAAGGTTCTGAAAAACAGGCGCTTAGTCAAATTTATTTAGTTGCGTTTGTTAATTAACTTGCTCATATTCAAACGATTACGTGATTGTTAACAGAGTATTGATGTGAATCTACCAAACTAAACTCCGTAAAACCACGAAAAGACTATTCATTTATTAGGATATGGGAATCTGAGCCTATCAATCTGATACTCTACTTCTAAGTATAAAAAAAGTGTAAATCACAATTTATAGGTATTGTACAAATTCTAAATAAGCTACACCTTTGCACCCCGATAAAAGGAATAGATATGAAGAAAGGATTAGGAAAAATCAGAAAGATTAAAAAGAAACATATCTTCCTGGCCTTATTGGCTATGATCGTTCTGGGAGGTTTGGCGAAGGCTTACTCTGCCTGGGTGGGTACTACCCG
>ERZ1023869.151-NODE-151-length-28617-cov-219.049821_pt1 | contig 28617 bp, 35 predicted proteins | sample MGYA00380390_ERZ1023869 | MGnify/ENA primary metagenome ERZ1023869 (study PRJEB33179, sample SAMN07449005) | human gut metagenome | biome: Human-gut; feature: Human associated habitat; material: Faeces | host: Homo sapiens | place: India: Bhopal | collected...
GTGCTTACAGCGTATAGCTGCTTAGCACATTATTGAATTATTAACGAACTATTGTTATGTGCTATTAAGTTAGTTTTTGTCTCTTCAGTGAGGCTGGACGTTCTCAGCGGAAGCCTATCGTTGTTGTGTGCGATTAAGTTCGTGTTTGCCTTTTCCAGAGGGTGGACGTGGCAGATAGGCTTGCCCTCGGTACCTTGGTATCGAGGGTTTTATATTGTTTTTAATCTTTTTCGAAAAGAAAATTCTACCATATAGCAGCTATATGGTAGGTTGGAGATAAAGAAAAGGGGTCCAAATACTCATTTTTCGTGTAAAAAGAATATCATCGCGCGCGTAAAGAGGAAAAGAATATTATTTATCAAGAGTTATACGCAAAAAAACGAAAGTTTGTCAAAAGAATCGAAAAACGAGCTTTTCTGAAAAGAAAATAAGCCATGAAAAGTTTGGCTAATACAGCATTTTTTCGTATCTTTGCAAACGTGATGCGAAAGCATCAATACGTACAACAGCGTTAAGGCGTAACTGTAAAGTCGACACTCATGAACTTCGCAAACTCATCCGCTCGATAATCTTACAGGGATGCCCCATAGGGTGGATTGTACCTCTTTCACGACCGAGAAACCTTGGCCGTGAAAGATTTCGTATATACACACAACTGGGGGTGGACCAACTGAAGATTCTGGCGGAGTGGCAATGCGAAGGCCTATGAGTGCAGATGATTCGGTTTGGTTCCACCCCTTTCCGCTAACCTTACAATTCACAGAATAGTAAATGAAACGTTGTCAGGAGCCAGGCACAGACTTTAAAAATATGAAGAAACTTTTCTTTTCTATCGCTGCATTGGCACTAGCAGCTTCTTCAAATGCACAACAGGTAACGGCTCCAGAGCCAGAGTTCATTGGTAGCTATTGTATGCTCACTAGCGATTCTACATACGTCGTTCTTCCAAAGGAAAACGGCAAGGTAGAAAAACACCAGAACAAGTTCTCTAAGTTCTCAAAGATTGCAGGTGCTGTGAGTGACCTCGGTTTTGCAGGTGGCATGGTAGGACTTAGCACAGGTAGCATGGCTGGACTGGAGACTGGTGTAAGAGTGATGGGTACGGCTGCCGGTGTGGGGCTTGCTGCAGATGCAGTGAACACTTTGGCTGGAGTGGAAGGAATGGATATTGCTTTTGCTGGAGGCAAGTCTGCTCATTCTATCAAAAAGGACGGAAAGGATATCCGATTACTTATCAAGGTTGAGAAGAACGATTATGACCCGATGGGCATCTACCGCATCGTGCGATTCAAGGCTTCTAAGAAGGACAGAAGAATACAGTGGCTGACACTCCAACCTGCGGTGCTCGGAAGCTCTGATGCACAGAAAAAGGGATATCTCTCCTTCTCTGGACACAAGTATGGCAACCAGAGTTATCTGCTTACCATCCCGGCTTCAGAACTTGAACCAGGAGAGTATGGAATCATCTATATGGCAGTAGCTTCTGCACAGGAGATTCCTTTTGGAACATTTAGTATAACTAAGTAAAATTACAAGATTATGGAGACATTATTAATGATGTTGTTTGTTGGTGCCTTGGCTAAGGGCACAACAAAGGCTGTGCTTGGTGGTGGTAAGAGAAGAAAGCCAAGAACCAACTGGGACCATCTTAGCTATGGCCAGAAGGCTTGGCTGCATGATCATTCGAAATAGCCAGGTTTTAAGTAAGAACGGAAATGAGTGAAAAATGCTTCATTTTAGCCGGATTCACCGCACTTGTTGGGGCTTGCCTGGTGCTTGACCGGGCAAAGAACCTTCAGGATGTGAAGATTCCGATTTTCTTAACGATGGCAGTTTGTACAATCCTCCTCGTAGCTGGTACCATCCTGGTTTGATGAATAAAATATCATGATTCCGTGATATTTTATTCAGCAAAACGTGATATCGATATCATGATTTCGTGATATTTTATTCATTAAACAATGATAATATAGATAATGTAACATATTCAAAAGTGCATAGATATAAATGCAGATTGAATGTGTTACATAATCATTTATTATTTGTATCTTTGCCAAAAGAATTTTTAAAGAAAGGATATAATATGGCATTAAAAATAAAAAATCGTGAAGAAGCAATAGCTGTACTTCGTGATATGGTTCAGAGAAAAAAGGAAATGGAGAAACAAGTTCAAGAAGAATTTGCCAAAGTACGTAAAGAAGCAGAAAATTCATAGCCTTGCTAAAAGAAGTGGTAGATTGTATTACATTATCATACTTGCAGACAAGTTAGAGAGAACTTTTGCTTGCTCTCTCTAACTCGCAATTTGATTATGTATCTTTTTTTATTCTTGCTTTTCTCTAGTGATAAATGGTAATTTATCCCAAAAATCTTGTAGAAATTCTGCGCTTCTTTTCAAGTTTTCATCTTTATACAGATTTGCCTTTGCAACTACTTCCATATACGCTTTATAAAAAGCTTCTTTTACATCTGGCTTTCCTGGTTCTTCCTCAAAGATAAAATCTATCAATCCTTTTATTTCATTCTTGTAGTACTTTGGAACTCTGATAGTTGTTGTTTCTGTATGTATGAGATTCTTATGTTTCGATTTACGACCTGCCCCCTCACGTTTTCCGCCTCTAGCATCTTTAATAGCTACTTCTTCTGATTCTGTTACGCAATCATGTTCCATAAAGATCCAATCGCCACAAACACACAATTCATCAAATTCATGCTTTGTGTATGAAGACAATCCGTTCTTTTTCGCTTGAAGCTCAAGAACACGATTGTAGCTATCAAGCTTTTCTTTAAACCCTTGATCGGTCTTGCTCAGAACATCATAACCATACTTGCGTACCTGATTCACAAACTCCTTACACTCGCCAGAATAGTAGCCGCCCAATATGTTTGTATACCTAACACATGAGTTGCCACCAATCTTAACAAGATTGTACGCCAAGTCTATTGCTTCTATTGTTTTATGTTTCATATTCTTATATTTTGATTGTGTAACATATTCATTTGTTATAGTGCAAAGATACTACAAATTTTCGTATTACCCGAGCCCTTACTACGAAAAAACGTATTACCAAATAAGATTTAACATTTGGGCACAAAAAAAAGCCCCCGATGCGTCACGCACCAGGGGCTTAAAGAGTTCATTTTAATTACTTTATGAAAACACAACCATCAAAAGACGGCTGCTTGTAAATCTGCTTTAATATTGCCCATACAGGCGTTGAGCCGTTGGTATGTTTTCTCTCCAGCGGTCTTGACTCCACTTACATACTGGCGCATGAGAGATGGGTTGATGCCTGCACGTCTGGCAATCTCGGTAGCGTTGAGAAAGGAGAACTCCTTGAAGAAAGCTTGCACGTCGTACTTATATGTAAACGTCAAGTCTTGCAAGTCCTTGTTGTTAGGGTCGTCATCCCTACATTCCTGAAGAGCCTTCATGAAGTCGGCCTTAGCTTCCTCAGCGGTCGCACCATCGCCATCTATGACACCATAATTACCCAATGGCTCATCATTGTAACAAGAGTATCCGCCATCACCATATTCTAAAATCAGCACTACATTCTTTGCCATATATCTTATTTATTTAAATTCCCTACAAAAAGAGTTCTCCACACGTCTATCACCACAGCACGCTCAATTGCAAGGTTAAGGGCAGTTGCCCGGACTATTGTCCGAGCAACGTCTTTTTAATGCGTCTAAGCAACCCTGTCTTAACCTCATGGCTACCATGTCTTGGAATTCTGATTTTCATCCCATTCTTGGGATTGAACCATTCATCGTGCTCGGCACCATGTCGAGTGATAAAGCATCCCGCTTTAGTCAACTCATTGTACAATTGATTGTGTTTCATTGTTGTAATTAAACATGTAAAAGAACTCTTTGTCTGAAAGACACTGCAAAGGTAGCTAAAAAGCTATAAAATACCAAATATTTAGGTAGCTTTTCCGCTACGTTAACTAAACTTTAACATTTGGGAGCAAAAAAAACATCTATTCTTCACGCACGGATGGCTCCAAACTAAAAAACTTATATAAAAGAGGTGGAGAACATTCTCCACCTCTATCCTCAAAGTTTGGCGACTTACAAATGTACACACGAACATAGAATAAGTTCTGTGAACGCCTGCGTTTACTTGGCTGCAAAGATACTCATTTCTGATGAAGATCCCAAGCCATTTCTTCATATTTCTCCAAAGTTTCCCTCATTTGCAATTCCAGTTTTTCCAACTCTGGAATAAAATTCTCTTCCAACAACGTCCACGTTCTGTTACGTACATACTGTAGAGTTCTGTGAAGTTGATTAACTTGCTTGGACAGTATTTTGTTTTTCTTCTTCAAATCTGTCATTTGCTTCTGAAGAACTTTCTCATCGAATGTTGGTTTCTTTTTCAGAGCCTTTTCCGCCTCCTCTTCCTTTTTAATTTCATTTTTCAAATCAACTTTCGCATCACGCAGTTGAACTCCCTGCTTTTCCAGGGCTGCAGATAGTTCTTCCACTTCCTTGCGAAGTTCCATATTTTCCTCAACCTTGCGGTCGTAATCTCGGATGATGAACATCATCTGATGCTCGAAAGGTATATCTTGATTCATTTTTTCCATACCATGCACATCATTTAGAGCCAAACATTTTCGAATAACGACATACCCAAACACAAAAATCTACACCGACAAGCAGTATTCCGACAATGGCTAGCCACGCATAAGCATCACCAAATATTTTAATCAGTGCAGTTAGCGTTATACACATACATGCCATAGCAATAATGAGTGTTCTCCAGAACATACCTTTATACGACTTTCTAACCTCATCTACGACTTCTAAAGCAGCATCATTTAAGTCTCTCTTGAAACTAACAAGAAACTCTTTCTTGTATGTTTCTAGCTCATCAATATGTTTCTTACGTTCATCAGCATAAGCTTCCTGTACGCCCTTCTGCACGCCTTTCTTGATGTTGTCACGTGCTTCTTCAGAAATTGTAACAGTTATGTTTGCCAAAGCATTCTTAGCGCTGTCAATATAAGAAGAAATATTTGAATACATGCTTTCGCATTGCTCCAGAATATTTTTTAGCCCCTGCAACCGATCTCTTTCATCTCCAATTGCAGTTTCATACATCGCATTTATTTCATTATATTTCTCATTTATGCTTCTAGCAAGTTCTTCAACTTCATTTAAAAGCGCAAGATTGCTTTCCAAGCGTTTGCGCTCATAGCTATTGTCAACATTGCTATTATCTTTATTCTCCACAGAAGACGCAACCTTCTCCTGAGGTGACTGAACATTTTCAGCTACATCTTCCATCCCGAAATTATAATCATTTCTAGCCATCTTTATTAATTTTATTATAATTATACTATCAAATGTAGTTGTGCTTAAAGGCATAATACCTTAATTCTAAAAGCACAACTACATTTATACTTCTATCTCTATTATCTTCCCCATCCTCTCGAAGTACTTCTTTTAGATAGATGAGAAAGGCATCTTTTTTTAGCTTTACCTACAGCATTCCTTGCCATATTTTCAAAGTCTTCAGCCGTCTTTCCATCCCAGCGAAGATCATTATCGCTGGAGCCTCCGCCACCGCCCCCTGACATTACAGTAACGTCAGCAGCAGTACAGAACTCGAACACTGCCACCGCCAACATTTGCATTCGCTCTGGAATTTCAGAGTTTGGATTGCAATAATCAAATTTATCGACTGGCTCCACTAACTTATCGATGATATCAAAAGCTGCATTAGGAATACGAGCATTCATTATCTCTTCATCGTTCCAGTTCTGCATCGCATCATAGCTACTGCACTTCCACTGAGGCAGCTTAGGAAGCTCTTCTCTCTTTGCAGGGTTATTCTCTACATTATTATATGTAGGCATAGAGGAGCCTCTACCTGCAGATGATACATTATCGACTTTCTGCACTTGCGGGCGATGTAATCTATTCCATGTTCCCTGAAGCTTCGATACCATCAAGTCACGTCCAAAGCCTAGTTTCGAAGACTGCACAAGAATCGTACTAGACAAACTCCCATCAACCTTGAAGAGACGTTCTCCAACAGAATAGCCTCTACAAATGCCCTTTCCATCGTACTTTGCATCAATGATCCAACCTCGAGAGCGCATACCTTCAAAGTATCTCTCCAGGTTAAACTTATTCATACATGATAATACATCTATTGCATCTTTATGTATCCTGTTCTTTCGTTCTGCCCCATCACGCTCACAAACACTCTCTGCCTTTGTCCACCCTCGCTCAACAGCAAGTCTATTCGCAGCTTGCTTTGCTCTATCTTTATATTGAGTATCATCAAGAACTTTATTATCCTCAGTGATACGATTTAATATCAGATGAATATGAGGCTTGTCTGTATCTGTATGAAGACACGCAACCCATTGTGAGTTCTTTATATCCCACCCTTTTATTTTTCCTCTTCTTTTAGAAACAAAAGGAGTGCTTAGATTTCTAATAGAATCGTCTATAAGCTTTATCCAATCAGACTTCGTAAAGTCAGCACTTTCTTCCTTTGATGGGCAAAGCTCAATGTGAAAAAACGGATCTTCAATTTTCCTTCCACAGTTTTTCTGTCTCATCTTCATATAGTCCCATACGGCACGAGGCTCTATCGAGTCACCAAAAATATTATCCCACGGCATATTACCAGAAGAGATAAATTCAGGTTTCCGACCATCATCCGCTTTTTTGTTCATAGCATAGTTGATGGCATTGTGCCCATGACTACTATCTGCCGTTTGTATTTTAATAACCATATCACTTACATTTATCAATGAGACGATCCAAACACTTTAACCCTTTCTGTATATATGTTCTCCAAAAGGCAAAGCTTTCTCCGGCGACTATATAGTTTGGTCTTTCGCAGTTTGGGACACCACGAAGAACCTTAAAGTATGCTCCAGCAAACTTCATTACATCAGTTCGATATTGTACAATATTTTTCATTACTTCCATTTCGTCAGGAGTCAGTGCCACCATAGGAGTTTTGCCTTGCAGCAACGTTCTACAATAGTCTGAAAAAGACATATTGCACTTAGCAGCATTCGCTGTAAGCTCATCAGCAAGTTCTGCAGTCATTCTTATTCCCTTGATTACGGTTGCCGCATTTTTCTTCACAACAAGGGAACCGCCAGAAGCTTTCAAGAGAAGATTTATTCTTCGCTTGTCTCCTTTGTACTGCTGAAACTTCTGATACTCATCTGCTGTTATTTCATACTTCAATCCCAGATAAGCATTCTTCGTTTTTTTGCAAATGAAAGCATGTATGTAGAACCGTTCTGGACCACCACTAATATGAACGTCCAATACCAATATAGGCATAAATACCTTCTTGGATTTACCAGAAGCAACATCTTCTGTTACCAGGTAAAACGCCTTGCCAGGCGAAGCTTTCTGTAAAGCCTCGTCACCGTTGAAGCGATATATAGTTTCTTTCTTTTCTTCCATTATTTATACATTTTATTGCGAGCTTGCGAGTAATCAAGTTCTGTATTTTAAATCAATACTCGCAGAGAATTGTTTAACAATACCCCAACTTGCAATAGTACATTACTAACACTGTATTAAAACTTCTTCGCAAAGATACTAAGTTTCTGAGACTCAGCAAAGAAACATGCAGAAATAAAGTTTATATTTAATGATAATTAAAGCTAGTAACACTTGTTTTAACTTTCATCAAGATTACGCTTGATATTGCTGCACGAACATAAACAGAAAGAGGAAGTGAAGAAGGCATGGCAGTAAGAAGCGAGAAGCAGCAAAAGAAGAAAAATGCAGCTCTACGCAAAAAACTATATCAGAAAATTAGCTATATCAAAAAATCTTTGTACCTTTGCATTATCTGATATAATTAGTATTATCATAAAATTCAAAAGATTAATTGATAAAGAAACATAATATGATAGCAGTGATATACGCAAGAGTATCTTCGAACTCCGGAAGACAGGACACAGAAAGACAGGTTAACGAACTGTCAGCTTACGCTAGAAACAACAACATAGAAGTTGCTAAAGTGTTTCAGGACTACGTTAGTGGTGCTACACCAAATGTGCAGCGTTGGGTACTCCAGAACTGCTTAAAATATTGCACCGAAGAGAACACTAAGGTTTCTTGTATTCTTATGTCAGAAGTATCACGTTTGGGACGTGACACATGGGAAATGATTGAACTTGTTAAATTCTTTCACGACCATCATTTGAACGTGTACTTTATGAGAGAAAACCTTTTCATGTATAATCAGGATGGTACAGAGAACCCTCTCTTCTCGATGCTCTTTGCTATGTTCAGCAAGTTTGCAGAGAATGAGAGAAGCGCAATAAAAGAACGCCTTCAGAGCGGTTATCAGAACTTCCGATCAAAAGGCGGCAAGGTTGGTCGTAAACCTGGAAGTAAGAAAACTATCGAGCAATTGGAACAGGAATATAAGAATGTTCTGAAAGAATTGAGAAGAGGAACTAGCATAGCTAGAACTGCAAAGCTTTGCGATGCATCAACTGCAACAGTAGCAAGGTTGAAGAAGATCTTCAAGATAAACCTTCAGCAGAAAGAATAGAATGCTTTGCCTGTTTCTGTTCTGTTCTCTTCCCTATCAGCAATAGGCACAACCAAACTTATATATCCCTTCAGGTTATAAAAATGCAGATTACTATCTCTCAAAACGCACAAAAGTAAAAAGATTTGACACGCAAAACTGTCTGCTTTTTGCACGTTATCAGAAAGTCAGCGCACACTCATCAACGAACAAGCAAGCCATCGCCACGAGCAGCAAGAATGAGGATCAGGGGGCTTGTCCCCCGCCCCTACAAGTCAAAAATCATCGATTCTTCTTAAAAAAAACATCAAAAATCGCCATCACCCCCATGTTGTTGTTGATTGTTTCTTTGTTTATTGTATATATTATTATAGCAGTGTGTTAAATAAAAGGTAATTTTAGGGCAAAAAGGGGTCTAATAGAGTTCTAAATTTCTTTCTTTATAATTATAACACTTTGTATATAAGATGCTTATGGGCTTTTTATTAATCTAATATTCTTCTAACTTTCTTCTATTTTATTTCTATTTTTTATCTAATATTCTTCTAGAAAATGAGCTGTTCACTGCGCTAAGGATAGTTCACGGCAGTTCTTTTACGTGACGTGATAAAGAACTGCAACAGATTTTGTTATAATGAAGAATGGAATAAAATAAAAATATTATATACTAAAAATACATGCAATATTTATATGTAAATTCTTCCTACTTTTTCGCCACTTTTACACCTAGCAGAGTATATAAAGACCTTATTCTTAAAAACATATATGAATAGTTGAAAATCTACTTTTTATCTACTTTTCCATCTGTTTTTTTATAGCTATATTGTCGTATAGCAATATTGATATATTACTATATTTACGTATTGTGAGTAATATTTATAGCAATATTCACGGAAATATGATAAGCAAATGTTAAAAAACAGCAGTTTTTTCGCTTTTAACTTGTTTGATTCAGAAAAAAAGCGTATCTTTGCAGCGCAAATCCGAAAGGTTTAAGCACTGTCCTCTGACGCACTGATATTACAGTGCTTAAGAGAATTTTATTTATTTTAAGCACTGTAATGGGTTATCTGTGAAGATAGCTCATTATTTTTTTCCCCCCTTCCTCACTCATAGGTTTTGCAAATGTTAATTTCAAAGGTATATCGAATTTATGCTTTTGCCTTTCAAATGTTTTTGTACCTTTGCAAAATTATAAATACAGGAGAATGCAAAGATCTGTATGAAAACGAAAAGGAATCTGAATTTTAACAAAATCAGACACAATAATCAGCCAAAAGCTCTTTAAAGTGTTAAATTTGAAAATTTATTCTTTTTTTTGTTGGTATTTGAAAAAAAATAGTTACCTTTGCCTCCGCTTAAAATAAATATAATATAAAATAGATATGACAGAGTTTAAACTGGTGAATGTGCGAAGTATAGTACCACATCACCGCAAAGAAGCAAGTAAGGTGATAGACAATATCATAAGCAGTACAGCTATGTTGTATTGCTCTACTATCATTTTGGCTGTACTGGGAGGGTTTGCTTATGTTCATTAATATAATCGAAGGTGCAGACGAGTGTCGTTGCTTTAGTAATACAGCAGCAATGAATACATATCTCATGCTCTATGCAAAAAGCATAAAGAATGAGACGTATCGAGGTGTGTTGTTGTCTGCTGGTCAGACTGTTGCATCTAAACAGTATATTGCAAAAGTATTCAAGTGTTCAATAGACAAAGCTAAAGGATACCTGAAAACGCTCCTGAGAAATGGTTTGATTCAGCTTGAATACAATGATAAGATCAAGCAGAACATCGTCACTATCCCAGCTGTAAATCCGTCTCCTGGAACAAATTATGTCCAGATGCAAATCCCGGAAGGAGTTAAAATAGAACGTATATATAAGAATAGATGTAAGTTTCTAACTAATATATATATGTATCTAACGCTTCATGCGTCTCATAAAGATGAAATCTCCCTGTTGGCAAACACGAATGCACATCGTGGCGAACTTATCGGTACGCTAGGAGAAATAGCGGCATTTTGTGGTTGTTGCATAGAGACTGTGCGCAATGTTTTGAACAAGTTGAAGGAATTGAAGTTGGTTGTCTTTGATGCTTTCCAGAGCGTTGCTACAAGAGTGAAGTTGCTGTTCTATCCTGCTTTGAAAGAAGCAGCGAAGAAAGTTACAAAAGCTATTGAAACATTCGTAAGAAAAGACACAAAGAATGATAATGTCACAAATTCAAAAAACGTGGCAGCACCTTCTGTGTCTAATAATAACAGTATTTCTACGAATGAAGATATAGTAGAAACACCTGTAACAGAAGATGTTAAGTATCTCTTGTTCACAAAGAAAAACAACAAAAATATATCAAGATTGAACAATATTATCACTGAAGTTGATCTTGCAGTCAAAGAAATGAAGTTTCCGCTAGAACAGTTGAGAACTGCGCTAGAGACTCTTTATGAAAAGAACAAGAAAAACAACAAAAATGGTGAGATCAATGCTTCTATGATTATTACATTTCTTCGTGAATATAAAAATGAAATGTTGCAAGCTGATTATGCTGCAAGAGAAAAAGCCGAAAAGGAGCATAAGTTCTTGGAAGAAAAAGCTACAAAGGAGAAGGAGTTGAAGACGCTTGATGATAGCTGGCAGCTTGTTAAAGATGCAGCCGTTGAAGTCAAGAAGCAAGGGCAGCTCACCTCTTTTTCGGAAGCAGAAATATCAACTATGTATTATCTCTTAAATAACATAGGTGTTGCTCGACATACTTTATTAGAGCGAGGGCAGATTCTTGCTTTTGCTAAGGATGATCTCATAGAACAGGATCGTAAATCACGTAAGCAGGGATGGAGCGAAGATACTATTGCGCAAGCAATTCTTCTCGAACGTCTGCTTGCTAAAAGCGAGATAACGGAAGCTGAAATAGAAGACTCTCATTTGAAAGATAAAAAGCTCAAAACAGAAAGTCTAAATAGGTTTATTGCCGACTATAAGGCAAGTAGCTGGGCAAATTCTGTAGCACAAAAGTAAATCTATCTCTTGGTAATATGATACGTTAAATCAATAATAAGAATCATATTCATAGGCTGATAATCAATAAGTTATATGCTATTGAAATATAGCATACTAAATATACTTGCGGAATATTTGTTAACTTTACTAAGTTAGTAAAGTTACCTAAAAGTATAAACTTAGTTAAATTTACAAAGCTTTCTTTGCGGTATGCAAGATTCTTTGTATATTTGCAGCATAATAACAAAACAAGTAATATATGGCAAAGATCATTGTATTTTCAAATCTGAAGGGTGGTGTCGGCAAGAGTACTTTGTGTTGTCACTTTGCCCACTTCCTCGTAGCAAAGAACCAGAAAGTTGCTGTGTTAGATGCAGACCTTTCCCACAACATCTATAACTTGCGCCAACGAGAACTGGCCAAAGTTAAAGATGCAGTTAAGCCTTGGGAGGTTTGGACTCTAGATGCAGCAGCGAGTACTGATGCCGTCATAGAACGAGCAAAGACACTTCCAGGCTATGTCTTGATAGACTGTCCGGGAACACTGAACGACCCTGCCCTACTGAAGGTCTTTCAGGCTGCTGATGCAGCTGTTATTCCTTTCCGATACGATGATTTTATGATTGATTCTACATTCACCTTCACAAAAGTCTTGATGAAGGAAGCACCACAGGCGAAGAAAATCTATGTGCCAAACATCATCAAGATGGGTGTTAGGTATGCACTCCAGGACTCTGCAACGGAAATGTTCAGCAAAGCTGGCGTAGTTACATTCCGTGTAAAAGATGGCGTTGCGATTCAGCGATTATCTACGCTTTATGCACAAGATCAATACCAGGAAGCAGCAACGGCAGGTGCGTTTAATGCTATATATGAGGTAGTTAGATAAATGTATTACAAATATTACTAACTTAGCAAACTTAGCAAAGTTAACAAGGTTGATAAAGTTAGCACACTTAATAAATTTAATAAGATATGAACAAGAAGAAAACAACAACACAAGATATGAGCGAGTTTGGAAGTATCGAAGGATTTGGTGACCTCATGGGAACTACACCAGATTCTTCTAATCGTGGCATCGGGGAGTTGCATGGTGAGAAGAAAACCGAAAAGGCACCTTCGAAGAGAGCTGTAAAAGGTGCAGCTGCAGGTTGCAAGGTTGGATATACACGACATACCTATATGCTGCCTAAAACGATGATAGAGCAAATTAAAGCAGTATCGCAGTTTTTTGGAATAACAGAGTCTTCTTCTGCTGAGCAGTTGATACAAAAGGGGCTTGAAGCAATCGAGGCCGTGCATGGTAAAAAAGCCGTAACACTCCAAAAATCAAAGAGTTTGTTTGAAAAATAGCAAATATTACTAACTTAGGTAACTTTGTAAGGTTAACAAACTTAGTAAATAATATGAGTCAAGCAGAAGTAGATGCAGCTAACAAGCTGATAATAGATTCAATCACGAAATACAAAGTCATCGTTGCAAGATGCCGGGACTTTGCTGATTACGAACTACTGAAGGAGAAGTGTGACTTCTACCTACAGAATAAGAAACCGGAAAATATCGTGATCGTCTCCGGTCATGCCAGTGGTGCTGATGCCCTGGGTGAACGCTATGCCCAGGAACGTGGCTTCGGACTGGAGACATACCCGGCAGACTGGAAAGCCCATGGTAGGGTAGCCGGACCGATTCGGAACGCTCAGATGGCAGATGTTGCCGATGCTCTCATCGCCTTCTGGGATGGCAAAAGCCGAGGAACAAAGAACATGATAGATACGGCTACAAAGCGAGGCTTGCAGGTGGCTGTAGTTAGATATTAACAATATAGCAAATGAAACTAAGATTAGCAAGAAAGATATTATCTAGAAACAACTCCAATAAAGCAAATTATTGGAATGGCTACACACATAGCTCTATAGAAAGTTTTATCTTCTTTTCAAAAAATGAACGTGTTCGGAAAGCCTTAAGAACAGCTTGTAAGTTTTCAACTCCACCAGCCCCACTTTCAAGGCCATCACAACAACTAAACGAGGTTTGAAAGAGGCTGTGGTTAGATATTAACATTTAAAGTAAAACGACAATGAAACAGAGTAAAAACAACATAGATTGTACTCCATCCAAGGATGAGGAAGGAGTAGCAAAGTGCTTAATACAGATGTGCAAGGACTCCAATGCAGGTATTACTTCCTTTAGTATGAGCTGCGAAGATGGCTACGAAGTAACGATTTCTGCTCGCAAGAAGGGAAAGAGGATATATAACGAGTTCTCTCTAGAAGAGTTCGAGGCAATCAAGGCTATGGCAGAAGAGAAACTTGCCCAGACCGAGGACAAACAAAAGCTCCAGGACATCATCGATGTTTGCGAAAGCAATATTGAAGATATCAAGGAAAATGAGCAGGAGCAAGAGAACCTTAAAGAAGAGGAGGAAGAATAACAGAATTAGTAACCTTAGTTATATTAGTTAAGTTAAATAAATTAGTAAACTTAACTAAGTTTGTAATATTAGTAAATGAAATATGAGTACACAGGAATTACAACAGCGTACCGCTGTCAATATACAGGAAAAGGCTAACCTTATCTGGGCGATTGCCGACAAGCTTGTTGGCACATACAAGCCACATGAATACGGTCAGGTTATCCTGCCTCTTTGCGTTATCCATCAAGGGATTTGGTAATGCAATGCACCATTCTAACGGCAACAGACATCCTTATCTGTGAATATTCGATTCATAAGTAAATAGATTATATAACAAAAACGAAAATAAGTATGGCATTAGACTTCGTTTTTTCATGGGCTCAGGATAAGACAGGCAGGATGGTATATATAGACGATGTACCTAATGGCTTGGCCTGTAACTGCATTTGCCCTAACTGCAAGGAGCAACTGCTTGCAAGGCATGGAATGGAAAGGGCACACCATTTCGCCCACCATAGTGAGACCCGAAAGGCGACCTTGGAGATTTGCTATATGGTCATCATGTACAAGTTGGCCGAACAAATCGTTTCGGAGAGAAAACGCATTCATGTTCCTTCGTATTATGGGATATTCAAGGAGACAGACCTTGAATTTGTTGACGTGAAGATAGATGGCAGGTATGAGCGCAAAGACAAGCAGCCAGACATCATCGCAACGACCAAGGAGGGCAAGCAATATCTCATAGAGCTCATTTTCAAGTACAAGGTGCAGCATAACAAGGCCATTGACTACAATAACTTGTCTTGCTTAGAAATAGACCTGTCCGACCAAAAACTGGAAACTCTCTCCGATTTCTTGCTAAACTCCAAAGAAAACAGAAAATGGGTGAACAACGAGAACTATTTTGGAGAGATCGAGGAAAGATATACCAGGGCAGGCAAGAACATTCGAGTAGTGGACTACAATGAGTGCAAAAAGTGTCCTGTCTTCAAAAACTGTTGTGGTGTTAGGGCGAAAAATTCTGAGACACCTATACTCATCGAGAACAGTGGAAGACAATTCCGTATATGCAAGCCGGATGTCTTAGTACAAAGGAAAGAAGAACACCAGCGACTTCTCGAAGCAGCAGAGCGTAGGCTGGAGCGTGAGAGATATGACGAACTGGAGGCGTTCCGTGACCCTTCTGAACGCACTTGTTTTGATTGCAAGTCAAACCTTACGTGGATGAACAAAAAGGGGGTTGCAAACTGTGGCCCATACCAAAGCATGGGGGTACCAAAGAACACTCCACCGCATTTGGCAAGAACCTGCAGAGGTTTCTTGCAGAAAAAGAATGACTAAAAAAGCAAAAAATAGCAGATTTGAGCTTTTGTTTTGAGTTTCAAGTGGTTGTGGCAGTCGTTGGCTTTTTGTGGCATTCGTGAGGAAATGCGAAAATGGCGGATTTGAGAAGTAGAAACGCTTTCAAGTCATTACCTCAAAGAAACGCTCTAATAAGCATTTTTAACGGCTTCGGTTTTTACTTCTCAATTCTGCACAGGTTGTGAATTTGCCATGCAACTCTCATGATTTAATTTTGCACAGAACAAAAAGCAAACAATTATGAGAAGTACATTCAAGACAGTCTTCTATGTAAATGGAAGCAAGGAGAGAAACGGAGTTGTCCCTATCATGGGACGAGTGACAATCAACGGAACTATCGCACAGTTCAGTTGCAAGCTGAGCGTGACCAAGGCGATATGGGATGCCAAGGGCAACAGAGCTAAAGGCAGAAGCAAGGAAGCCAATGAGGTGAACTTTGCGCTTGATAACATCAAGGCTCAAATCGCTAAGCATTACCAACGGCTTTCCGACCGTGAGGCGTTCGTTACCGCTGAAATGGTGAGAAACGCATATCAAGGCATAGGTACGGAGTATGAGACATTACTCAGAGCTTTTGACAAGGAGAACGCAGCCTTTGCCCAACGCGTGGGAAAAGACCGAGCTGTCCGAACCTACCGCAAGTATCTGACGGTAAGAAAGTACGTTGCCGAGTTCATCAAATTTCAGTACAAGCGCAGCGATATGTCCATGAATGAGCTTACCGAGGAGTTCATCCGTGATTTTTGTCTGTATTTGAAGAATGTCATTGGACTCACGCAATCTACCATTTGGATATACTCCATACCATTGAAGCATATCGTCACGGCAGCACACTACAACGGCAAGATACAGAGAAATCCGTTTGCCATGTACCACGTTGACCCAGACCACAAGGAGCGTGAGTTCTTGACAGAGGAAGAATTGGACATATTGGCAGGAATAGAGTTGGAAAATCCCAACTTTGCTTTTGCGAGAGACTTGTTTATGTTTGGTTGTTGGACAGGTATCTCTTTCGTTGACATCAAGAATCTTACAGAGGACAATGTTGCCATTATAAGTGGGTCTCCATGGATAGTTTCTCAGCGTCAAAAGACAGGCGTACCATTCAAAATTAAACTGATAGATGCAGCCATACAGATAATTGAACGTTACAAGCCATTGAGAAAAGATATGCACTTGTTTAATATTGGCTCACTTGACATGGTAAACAAGCGTATAAAGAAAGTGGCAAAAATGTGTGGCATCAAGAAGCGAATTTCATTTCATGTAAGCCGGCATTCGTTCGCAGTTTTGGCTTTAAACTACGGTATGCCGATAGAGAGTGTAAGCAAGATACTGGGACATACGGACATCGCCACAACACAAATTTACGCAAAGGTGACAAGTACTAAATTGGAGCATGACATATCAGCTTTTGAAAGTCGAATCAAGGGGCATTTGCCTACAATGGGAGGAATGGCATGAAAAGGACAGTAATCACCATGGACGGAAATGGAGAACTTTCCATTCCGTCCAACTTGAAAGACTTGTGGATGAGCGAGGGCGAATTGGTGGATATGCTTCATGTCACCGCCATGAAACTCCATGCTGTGATAAGGTCAATATACAAGGATGGTTTATTGACGGTGTCGGAAGTCCAACAGAAACAGGAAATTTCCAAAGGCATTTGGCAAACGCTGTATGGCTTACCGATGATTGTTGCCCTTTGCTTCCGTATAAACTCATATGGTGCAGCTCGGTTTCGTGACATCATCTTCAAGAGATTGTACGGGGCAAAAGAGAAAAGTAGTGTCATTATCCTACAACTCTATGGAGGAACAACCGCCTTTAGTTGAATGTCCTCTTGCTTGTTGGCTTGGCGCTGTCGTACTGTCGTGAATAAGTACTGAAGCATAAGCATGACATTCTTACTTGTAGGGGGATGAGTTCTGTTCATAAAAATGACGGACAAAACGCCCCCTTATTTTTGTTGAATTGTTGAATATGATGAAAGAAATATTGAACATCAGGCATTTACGGCTCAACATATTCTCAACAAATCTCTCAACAAAAGAAAGATAATGTTGAAAAGAGAAAACCATGAACACCATTCCTTTCTTTCTTTTTTGCCCAGTAATTTGTTGTGTAGAGCTATTTGTTGAGAGTTTGTTGAGGGTATAAGTGGTTGGTTATCATAAAGATAACACCTATCTTCAACAATTCAACGTTTTACATGCCCTCACTTGGTACGCTGTAAAATGTGCTTGTGGATTAATTGGCAACCGCTCTATTCTCCGAAATGGTTGCAGCAACGTTCCTTGGAGGCTTTGCGCCTCCAGCCTCTTGGGCGAACCTCCGCAGTGTTTTAGCATGGCATTAGATTTATGCAGACTATACCGAGGACACACAGCGCACATAACACACTCGGCATAGTTCACAAAGGAAATCAACAACACACAACTGAAACACTTGGCAAGTTTCACACTGAATATATCATCTTTTTCTTTGCAAACTCCATGTACAAAGTAGCTTGTGTCTGTGACCTTGTTCTTTCAATGTGGCAGCTTTGATGTTTGGCGCAAATTGAGAGAATTAAGGTCTGCAACCTTGGGCATGGAAAGCCGAAAGGCAAATATCTCGTCTTTTGTTCTTAGAGGAGGGAGCGAGGTTATGTTTTGGAAACCCCAAAACTCCTCGCTCCACCATGAGGGCGGAGAAATTTTGCTCCCGATGGTCGCAGAAAGTGAGTGTACCAACTGTAAGCAGTATATCGAATGGCAAACATACAGAAACAAGACTATTCTTTGCGGAAATGCTACATTAAGACAAAGAATGCTTCCTTTTTATTTTCATCAATATCTGCCTTTTTGCGGAAGCTAATCCTGGGGATAGGGCCTCTTGTTCCAACATGTCCAATGCCATCTTTAACTCGCTGAGAAGTTCGGGATAATACTTCATTTGCCCATAAGCAAGCTTCATGCAATAGGCTCGTATAGCATAGGGTTGAGCGCAAGCGGTAATCTTGCTTACACAGAAGTCTATGAAATCCGAGCGGAGGAATTCTTCTTCAAACGGTTGGCGTAAGAGAAGATTGAGCATTAGACGGCGTTTCCCAACATGCTCTTCCTTCATCACTCGGTCAATCAGCTCGTCATGTTTGCAATAAAGCCACTCATTATTGGCTAAGTCGAAATTTGATAGAACATGCAGTGCATTGAATGCTACTCGGTTGTCCTCATCGAAAGTGAGCCGATAGAGTTCTTCCTTTCGGTGATTGTTCTCTTCGCCTTGGGTGAGAAAGCATAGCTCATGGATGTTATCCATGCTAATTCTACCAATTAGTTTTTGTTTCATATCATGCGGCTTAGTGTCCCATTCTTGATGTATCAACTGCTTTTACTTTTTTTTCTTTATAGCCACCGAACTTATAAATAACAGCAAAAGTAGCAGTAGCCCAATTGTTGTTAATTTTCATACGGTAATCTTGATTACCTTGTACGGAACGAGTGTCTGCCTTGTTGTTGAAGATGTTGCTGCCATTTATGCGCAATCCCCATTTCCCATCATGTGAAGTCCATTGTAACTTGGCATTCATTCTAAAGATAGGACTTACATCATAAACACCTTGTATTACTTTTGACTGAAAGAAAGGGTTGAGTATAAGGCGTAAGTCTTGTGTGCTGCAAAGTTTTATAGATGCAGTACCTCCAAGTGCTGCCGTCAGCTTCTTGCGGTTGAATGGCAAATCGAAGAAATGGTCACTTTTGGCATGTTTATAGATTCCTACAGCAAACACATTACCGTTGAGCCATTTGCCAGCACTGAATATTGCAGAGGCTTGCAATCCAAAGCTATTCTCATAGTTGAAGTTGGTTTCCTTCAATATTACCGCCATACGGTCTGTTGGTTGGTACGGTAACTGCACAGAATAATCAGGTTTCAGACTTGCAAAAGCCATCAGCGTATAACGTCTTTTAATCTGCCACATAAGGTTGACATTGTAATAAGAGTATGGTTTCAAATCAGGATTGCCATGTATCTCGGTATATGCCGATGAGTAAAATACACTGCTCATTGTTGACCAATAGCTCGGAAATTCAGAATTGGAACTGAATGACAAGTTGAGTAAATGGTTCTCGTTGATATTCCACAGGGCATTGAGTGACGGATATATGCGCCATTTGTCCCATATCGGTGAATGGTATTGTTCGGCTGTTGCGGATACTTCAAGACTAATTGCCTTGTTTATCTGTTTGCTGAAACCTGCGTATATATTCCAAATACGTTCGTTGATGTCCACACTGCTTGTTGCATTAGGCAGAATGTTACCCTCTTTGTCGATGGTGTTCTGATAACTCTTGTTGCTTGTGAATTGTCCCTTTACACCATACGACAATCCCCAACCATGTGTAAAAGAATGGTTTTGGTCGGCTGCGAACATCCATTTGCTGATAGTCTGTTCACTGCCACTTGTAAGGTTGCGTTCCGTTTCTGTCGTATTTTCATCTGCATACATCGTACCGTCAAGTTTTTGTTGTTGAGGGGTACGATAGTTAGTGTACGAACCACTAATGTTAAGTCCAAAAGGAAGTGAGTAGTTTACATCAACATTGTGCAGATACACATGAGTGTCGTAATGCATTCCGCTTACACTTGAACCTGTAGTGTGATTGTTGGAGCAAGACTTTTGCCATTTTCCCGTATAGGCAATGTCAAGTCGATGGTTCTTGCTAAATGCATAATTCATACCAAGTCGGTAGTCATGAGCAATACCAAATGATTTCTGCCACGTTTCATCGTTGTAGTGAATACGCCCGTTATCCAATGGATGGTTGGCTATGCGTGAAGATTCACCATATGAATTGCCGTCAATAAATTGATATTGTGCATCCATTCCAAATTTGCCCCTCTGCATGGAAAGATAGAAATCTCCAAACTCTCTGGAATATTTGTTTTGCTGTAATCCTCCATTTATCTGTCCCGACAACTGATTTTTCCCTGCATAATCTTTCGTGACGATATTTATAGCCATGCCACGAACATGATAACGTGCAGGAGCAGCAAGCATCACCTCTGCTTTAGCCAACTGTGCAGCAGGCATCGCTTTCAATCTGTCTGCAAGCTGTTCTTGCGTTAAAGTGGTCGCCTGTCCGTTGATGATAAGCGTCACCTCGTTGCCGGAAAACTTGATGCCACCATCAGCATCACTAACACCAGGAATACGTGTAAGAGCCTCATAGGCATTGTCGGCAGGTAGTTGCTTCATGAGTAACGGCATGTTATAGGATAACATACCTCGCTCAGCCTTGACGATAGGGCGCGAACCTTTGACCATTATTTCGGGAAGGTTGTGCATCATGTTCTCCATTGTGAGCGAATCATTCTGCGTCTGAGTTTGAGCTTTCACGTTAGCAACTGAAAGCAGAAATAATCCTAAAAGGAATACTTTATTGTCCATATTTTACCTTTCTAATCTACATTCTCTTTCTATAACTTTCAAAAGTACGAAAAAAAATCCATAATCGAGAACGTTTTGCTTTGTATTGTAGGAATGAGGACGACATTTAACATTTCTCTTACTTTTAATGCCGTATATGAAATTTATCTATGCTGCATAGACAATGTGTTGCTACATTTGGAATAAGCACACTTCCAACCCAAAATTAATAATCTATAAAAACAAAGCAAAAAGTGTCGTTTTTCAGATTTTAGGTTTAACTTTGCATCCGAAAAGAGTTGTTTGGCAAGCAAGGCAAACTTATGTAGAATGTAGAAGTTAAAACTATTGCCAAGTCATTACCTCTATTGAGGAAAGACACTCATAAATCGCTCATTTTAAGCTATTCAGAAGATTTTAGCAGAATTTAAGAGAAAAATACAATAGGCATCCGGCCTATGCAACTTGTAAAATCGAATTCATATCAAAATTCGATAATGATAGAGAGGCTGAAGAGTTTGCCGTTCTTAAATGTTTGGAAGAAAACAGAAAAGTATGCCTTTGTATAGTTTGCAGCAATTTTGATGAATATAATGGAGAGTGTCAGAAAAATTGTAAAATTGGAGATATACCATGCAAGGACTTCATTATGTACAGATTTATTAGAACATACATATCCAGTAAATACAAGGATGCAAAAGTCAAAGTAACATCGCTTACATCAGCAAAAGACGAAGGTACTTTGGAACTCATATAATGCACTCTAATAACATGCAATGTTTTTGCACGTCATTTAGGTTCGATTAAATTAAAATATAATCGAACTACAAAATAATATCGAAATAACTGCTAAAAAGCTTGGTAGTTATTTCGATTTTTTGTATCTTTGCAATCGAAATTAAATAGAAATATAGATATGGCAAAAATCGGATATGCAAGGGTCTCCACAAAAGACCAGAATTTGGGCTTGCAATTGGCAGAATTAGAAAAAGCTGGTTGCGAGAAGGTGTATTCCGAGCACAAAAGCGGCATAAAAGCCCGTTTAGAGCTAGCAGAAGCGATTAAATACCTTCGAAAGGGAGATATACTAGTCGTGTACAAATTCGACCGTCTAGGACGTTCTTTAAGCGACTTACTAAACATCATTTCAGAGTTGCACGAAAAAGGAGTGTCGATACAATCTCTCAAAGACAATATCGATACGTCATCCACATCTGGCAAATTAATGATGCATATCTTCGCAAGTCTTGCAGAATTTGAACGTGACCTTATCGTTGAGCGCACCCAAGCCGGACGCAAAGCAGCCATGGCAAAGGGCAAGAAAATGGGAAGGCCAAAGCTAAAGCGACATACAAAAGCCAAGGCTACAGTATCCCTTTACAAGAACGGCATGACCATAGATGAAATCCAAAAACAGCTAGGTATAAAATCGAAATCTTCTATTTACAGATTTTTGCGCATTGAAGGCATAGAACCAACAAGAAAGCCACATATCTGCAAGAAGAAGTGAGAGGCAAAAACATGGTTAAACAATAAAATTGAACAAATGAACAAAATAGATATATTATATCAAAAATGGCAATCATTGCAACCTCTACCAGAAAGGAAGCAATATCTTTTGAGTCAACGCTTTACGGTTGATTATAACTACAATAGCAATCATATCGAAGGAAATACTTTAACGTATGGCCAAACAGAGTTATTATTATTGTTTGGGAAAGTTAGCGGAGAGGGAGACTTAAAAGATTTTAATGACATGAAAGCAAGTCAAGTTAGCTTGAAAATGATAGAAGAAGAGGCCAAAAACTTGAATATGCCACTTACAGAAACCTTTATACGTCAACTTCACAAAACATTACTTCGTGAGGACTATGAAGTACATAACCAACTACCAGGTGGAATACAAACAAGCTATACTGTTCATGCAGGACGATACAAGACCCGACCAAACAGTGTAAGGACTCGCTACGGAGATTATTTTGAGTACGCATCACCAGAAGAAACTCCTGCTCTAATGTCTGATCTCGTGACTTGGTTTAACAAGGAAGAAGCTTCAGGAGTTCTAACTCCCGTTGAACTAGCGTCGCTATTCCATTACCGCTATATACGAATTCATCCATTTGAGGATGGCAATGGTCGAGTTGCCAGACTAATGGTAAACTACATCCTTGCACGCCATAATTGGCCAATGGTTGTTGTCAGAAACAAAAACAAGAACAAATATATAGATGCCTTACATGAAACAGACGTTGTAGTAGGTCCTACACCTTCTGCAGGAGCACATGCCAAAATCTTACAAATTAAACGTTTTGCTAAATATTTTAATGGACTTGTTGAAAAGGAATTGAAATACTACATAGATTTCGCAACAGAAACATCTGAAAAAGTATGGTGGTATGACGGAAGTAAAATTGTGTTCAGAAGTGAATCCAGTAATAAATTACTTCATGCCATGCAAGAAAATCCATACATAACAACAGAAGAGTTAAGTAAAGAAGCAGATATTGTTGTTACAGCAGTGAAAAAGCAATTGCGAGCCATGATAGAAAAAGGTTACATCCAAAGAAGAGACAACGATAACAGCTGGCACGTCTTCGCAACTTCTTCGATATGATCATCTTGCAGACACAATATATACAACTCGGTAAATTGTTTCTGTTATACAAGTATTTTTTATTAACATATTTACGAAATCACCTACTTATATCATATTTTCAACCAACCGGGTTTTACTCAAAAAAACACGTATGAAGGTATACTAAGGGCACCTTTATACGTATTTTTTAAGTAAAACACTCTTTTAAACCAAGCTATTGGAAACACGAATATCAGATTATTATATTTTACATATTAAAAGCAAAACTTTTGCTATTTCATTTATAATTTCAAAATACCAGACAATAACTTGCAAGATGTTTGCAAGTTAAATACATCTAACGTCCGAAAAATAATATGCAAATATTTTGCAAATTAAATGTTTTTTAGTATCTTTGCGACAAAATTATAAATCAAATATAAAACATAAAGAAAGGAGTTTGTATGAAAGCTCATGCAGAATTAAAGAACTTGTTAAAAGGCAAGAAGATACAAGCATTTGTTAAAGACATGTGCTTGCATGCCTATCCCTGGACAGAACGCATTCCTGTAGAATATTTGGAATATAAGATATTCGAAGAGTTCCGTTTACGTGAATCAACAGGCGAAAAGACACGCATTGGACTCGACAAAAAGCTACAGGTAATTCCTGATGTTATACTATTCATTAAACCAGGTTATCGAGCTCTTAATCAAGGGCATTGTTTTACCATTGCTCTAGAAATAAAAGAGTTTAAAGAAGACCTGATGCGTGACGAGAAACTATGGAAGTATGTTGGCTGGACAGATTTCTTCTTCATTGCCGTACCTGATGATCTCACTCAATATGCGTTTGAAAAAATAGTCGAGGTGAACAACGAACACCCAGAGGCACTATCGAAAATAGGTGTATTAGGTCTCGAAACGGGCGAATTATACTCTCATCCGCAACGCTCAGAAGTTAGTATTGAAAAGCAGAACCTGGTATTACAGAATGCTGTCTATAACTACGCCTTCAAAGATGCAAAGACTATTTTCTTCACTCCCGAAGAACTACCAGCAACGGTAGCTTTAACAGAAAAAAATATGGTTGAGGAAGATGCTAAAAACTCTGCGCAAAATAACCTGCAAGAAAACTGCACGTTAAGAAAAGGTGGCTATAAACAACTTTCTAACGAAGAAAAGGCTGCACGAAAAGCTGCCTTCCTGGCACGTCAGGAGTTTCGTGAGAAACGAGCTGTAGAACTAGCAGAAAAATCTACTGTACTCAATGAGGATATACGTCAACGCCTCATGGCACAACCGCCAAAAGCACAGGAAGTGTTCTGGAAAATACGTGAATCCAAGAACGGCAAGCAACTTCAAGATATCGTATCAGAACTTGACTATTCTCAAAGAACAGCCGCTTACGGACTTGCCAGTCTCACTTCTGCCGGATTGATCAAACGTGCAGGAAGTCGCAAGACTGGAGCCTACACGGTAACGGATATGGCGGCATGCGACACAACATGTGCGACATGCTCTATAGCCCTTCAGTGCAAGGACTACAAGCCTGTATGATTTCCTTAAAAAGTTTGGCTATCTCACGTATTCTTTGTACCTTTGTCGGCAATAACAATATTAAAATGAAGCAATCATGGAGTTACTTACATTTATCTTTTCCATCGCCCTGGCAATCGGGCTGGGCATGGCAATTTGGTTCAATACGAAGTCTGGCCAAAAGTGGATAGACAATCTTTAACGTACTAGATAAAGAGACTATGGCATTAGAAATAAGAAGAACACCTGTATTGACAGGTGAAGACGCAGAACGTTTTGTTCGTGAGGCGGAAGAGAATGAGAGAAATCCGCAAAGGAGAAGATTAGGCTTTTCTTTTGAGGATATTGACAGAATGATGGAACGTTCACGAAAATATCTAAAAGAGCATGGAGGAAAAGGACCTTTCGCAAAGTAAGTTTCTCTTTGAAAGGAACGTAAAGAATAACCGCTGTTGTTATGTTAATATTCTGACGCTCTGATGACGGTTTCTGCCTTTCTTGGTCAGGTTGATATCGGTCTGATACCCTACAAAGAGTTCATGACTGCCATTTCCGGCACTGAGTTTAGAGGTGTATGCCTCGTAACTGTAACCAAGCACTACCCCATGGAAACTACCGCCTACCAGCACGGTTACCGATCTGTCCGGACTATAGGTTACTCCACCATACAACATCCGTTTTTCATATTGGTAAACCAATCTTCCTGTCAGGTCGCCTCGCCATGTGGTACCATCTGTTGTAACAAGAACAGACGGCTTTATTGTTAAGAACGGATTTCTCAGTCGAATATTGTATCCACCTGTCAAATAATATGTGGCATCTATTTTCAATTCGTTGGTCTCACCTAGATTTATCGTAGGCGATGTAAGATGCTGGGCAGAAAGTCCTACATACCAGGCCTTATGCTGATAATACAGACCCAGACTCAAATCCATTCCGCTTCCATTTACGTCTGAAGTAGAAAAGGCAGGGTCACCACTTTCTCCCAAATCCACCTTGCTTCCATCAAACTTCTCACTCAGCATGCCTCCTTGCACACCCACGCTCAGCGTTCCACCCAGGAGTTTATTCTGCAAAGCATACTGTAAAGCCAGTCGCTGATGAGTAAAAAGACCAATCTGGTCATTCTGTAGCGACAAGCCTACTCCATGCCGGTGATTGAGCAAGAAGAAAGGCATGTCAGCCGCCACCTGAAAGGTACGGGGGTTATGTTCGAATCCAGCCATATCAAGTGCGTAGGCCGCCGTAACATTGAGTTTCGACTGCTTACCCACAGCAGCAGGATTGAATGATGGTTCCATGTCAAAATAATGACTGAAGGAAGGATCATACTGTGCCCTCATTTCGAGCACCCCCACTAGCAGAATCCATATAATGATAAATCTTTTCAACACAATAAGATAACGGAATTTCTTACACATTATTATATATAAGCAAGAAACAAAAGATGAAAAAGGCTACCCTCTTATAAGAGAGCAGCCCTATCATCGAGATTAATACTCATCATCATTCCAGAGGAATATTAGGGCTGAATACCAAACACTTATAGCCTTCTAACTTTTTTATTGAACATTTTATTAAGGAGTAAAAGTCGTTAAAAGGCTTTTCTAAACCTATCTTGCAACTCCTTGATTCGCTCTAAAAGTTTTTCGAAAGATAAAGTCTGACCATAGATAAAGTGGTTACACATCTCTGCATAATCACCTTCCCAATCCTTCATCAACTCTTGCCTAGGAACGAAATCAATCTCACTAGGCATCAACTTAGAATAATCTACATACCCAACAGCATAGTATATGGAACGATGCTTAACTATACGCTCATACAAATCAATATCCTGCAGGGCTTGTTTGCCAAATCCTGTATCCATCAAGCGTTCGAGATCATAAAGATGTCTAGACATTCGGACATGACGAGGAGTCTGTTTCTGAAACTCCTCGCATAGCAGGAATGCCTTCTCTAGGAATGTTCGAGTAGGCACAACTGTTCTGACCGTAGCTGTAGCCGCCGCATCTTCTCCAGGGAAAGTCTGCTCAATATATGATGAAATCAAACGGTCTTCCGTAGGTTCATTCATAGACAAGCAACTAATCTCTATCTTAACTCTTGGCGGAATATACTCTATCGTATGACCAAGCATAGACTCATAATGAACGAGAATGACAGACGGATCCTTATCACTTGCAACGGGACTTGCCTTACCATCCTCATCAATTTCCTCTACTACATTTTCTATATGGTATCCTTCCACACCAAGTTTCTTTAGATTTTCATCCAACTCTGCTGAAACTGTATCAAGAAAATACCTACGTGCCTTCTTGCGAAGTTTTTCACGCTGATTCTTTGTCGTCTTCTCTATACCGAAGAATTCATGGCTTACAGATAAGTCTATATCCTCACTGAATCTTTCTATCAAATTCCATCCTTTACTGAGACTTGTACCTCCCTTAAAGATGAGTTGATCTGCACATGAACATTTGAAAAGAGCGTTGAGCACCACAGTTACCCACCAGTCCTTTTCAATTGCAACCTGATTAATACGAAACTTCTCTTCCGCACGTTGCAACATTGCTATTCGTTCATCTATTGTGTGATTTAACCAAAGTGTCATAATGCTCGTTTTTATCTATTATATCAGTTATCAGCTTTCTCATCCATACTGGCATGAGAGTAAGGTCTTGTACAAACAAGTCTTTATGTTCCTCTTCATTGACCAATTTTCTTATGGTAGAGAGTTCTTGATTACCTACATTCTTTTGTCCTAATGTTCTAAGAGCTTGTACAAGAAGCGCTGCCAACACTGTCTGAAAAGCAAAGTTCTTAGGAACACTTCTCTTCAACTCTATAGTCCGATTTCCAAGAGTCAAGACTCTTCCACTTCCCGATGTCAGATAAGTATATTTTGTAGGCACCTGTGTTGAGAGTCCAAGTTTGTTGAGCGCTGTAACTCCTGAAGGTTGTATTTGTACCTTATCTCGCTGGGCTATAGCCATCACCATTTCATCTATTGATGGATAGACTATCCCAAATCGGGTATTCTTAGGGCGAAGATAAACCCCATTAGCTAATCGAACTATATTTCCCTTTTTTTCTTCTACAGAAAGTGCACGACTTACCACCTTCTCATTATCATTGATGTCAGAGAAGTCTGAGATGAAGAGAATCTGCCCTTCACTTGTCTCGTATATACGGTTTGCTATTTCTGCCATATCGTTTTCTTTCTTTAATGGTGCAAAAATACAAAAAATCAGCGATATGTGTAACACCCCGCCGATTTAATTAACTTTTTTTTATGTAGAAAACTTTGCAAATATTTTCCACAATCACTTATTTTTATTCACTCTTAGCTGTCTGTGGTACTCACGGCTCTTGCGTTGTAGTTCTTCCTTATGACTGGCATAATATCGACGTTGATACTCTTTTTTCGTGGCAGTTTTTCACTCTTTAAGAGACATACAGGCAAATTCTCCGAATGAATCTGGATACTGCTTGATTATTGCAGTAAAGACTGCGGACAAGACCTGCACGACAATGGAGTTTCCGGCTCGCCAATATAGAGAATAGTCAGAAGTCTTACGATGACGACCATTTATAAACATAAGTTTCGCTATTTGTTCTTTTGTGTAACCTTCTTTACCTCAAATCCGCAACCTATAGGGTTTAGTGGGATTTTGCTTGCAAAGCGACAAAATTCATTTTATTGTACATATTTCTTGCACAACAGAAATGTCGCAGACACAAAATCCCCTTACCCCATAAAGCGACTTGAGG
>ERZ1023869.153-NODE-153-length-28425-cov-17.339760_pt1 | contig 28425 bp, 22 predicted proteins | sample MGYA00380390_ERZ1023869 | MGnify/ENA primary metagenome ERZ1023869 (study PRJEB33179, sample SAMN07449005) | human gut metagenome | biome: Human-gut; feature: Human associated habitat; material: Faeces | host: Homo sapiens | place: India: Bhopal | collected...
TTTTCGAGGATAGTTTGTGTAAAATACTACACTTTTTCGAGGATAAAATGCGTGTGTTACTACACTTTTTCGAGGATAGTTTGTGTAAAATACTACACTTTTTCGAGGATAAAATGCGTGTATTACTACACTTTTTCGAGGATAAGATACGCGGATTACTACACTTTTTCGAGGATAAAGCGCATTATCTTATTGCGGCATGGTAAACCGTTCTGATACGATTATCGAACACAGAACACGCTGATTGCACGGGTTTTTCGCTACACGCTTTGGTCCCACGAAAATGACGGAGTTGGCGGAATCAGTGAGCATTGCATGCTCGTTTCGCTGCTTGCTTGTTGTTGGCCAACTGCTGCTGGGGAGTTCTTAACAGCATAATCGGTGCGATCCGTGCTATAATATCAGAATTGTTTTATCAAGCTGCAATAAATGATATTGCATTTTTTACGAGAGCGTTTACACCAATTATGCGGGTAAAAGCTTAACTTTGCATCAATTCTTCTAACAAACAACCTTTGCCTAAGCAGATGTTCGGTAAAAGGCCTGGAAAGAATTGGCGTAATGCGTTGTTGTGAAACATGAAATGATGAACGGGCACAGCGGCTGCGCGAGCAGTATGACCCGTAATAATGCGCCATGACATACCAGCAATATAGGAACATGACTTTATGGTTCGTCGAATGTCTGCTTAACCGGTGTACACAGTTCTCCCCCTTATGAAGAGGCATATACTCAACTTTGTGCTTGTGGCGCTTGTGCTGCTTGTGGCAGCATGCAAGGGCCATGAGACCGACACGTTCAAAATAGGTGTGTCGCAGTGCAGCCAAGATGCGTGGCGTGAGCAGATGAACCGCGAAATGCAGCGTGAAACAATGTTTTACAACAAAAATGTAAAACTTGACATACGTTCGGCTCACGATGACAATGCACTGCAAATAAAACAGATAGACAGTTTGGTAAACGAGGGCATCAACCTGCTGGTGGTGTCCCCCAACGAGGCGCGCGCGTTCACCCCCGTGGTGGAGCGTGTGATGCGCCGTGGCATACCGGTGATAGTGGTTGACCGTAAAACACTCTCCGACAAATATACGGCTTTTATCGGGGCCGATAACCGCAGCATAGGCAAGGATATGGCCGCTTGTGTGGTGCAGGAACTCAAGGGGCATGGCACCGTGGTAGAGCTGACTGCCAACATGGCTGGCACGGCAGCACGCGAGCGTCATGCCGGACTGACCCACATGTTGGCACAAGCGCCGGGCATAAAGGTGCTGGCCAGTGTTGAAGTGGGGTGGGAGGGGGCACGTGTGCCACAGCAGATTGACAGTTTGATTGCGGCCGGCGTTGTGCCACAAATCATTACAGCCCCCAACGACCGCACTGGCGTGAAGGTGCACCAGGCTTTGGTGGCAGCCGGACACCCCGAGGTGAAGGTGATTGGCGTTGACGGTCTGTCGACCAAGGGTGGCGGACTTGACAATGTGGAGCAAGGTGTGCTTACAGCCACATTCGTCTATCCCACAGGCGGCGACAAGGTGATACAAACGGCCATGCGCATATTGCGGCACGAGCCTTTCAAGCGCGACACGCGGCTGCACTCGGCCGTAATCAATGCCACCACGGCACGCCTGTTCCGCATACAGAGTGACCAGGTGCATGAGAGCGAGCAGCGCATTGACCAGCTTGGCACGCAGATGGACAAATTCCTGTCGCGCTACTCCATGCAAAAGATGCTGCTCTTTGCTTGCATAGCCATTATAGTGCTGATTGGGCTCGTGATGGCCATGGGCATACGCTCGTATTATGTGACCATACGCCGCAACGAGGAACTTGACAACCAAAAGCGCAAACTTGAGGCGCAGCGCGACCAGTTGGTAAAAATGTCGAAGGAACTGGAGGAGACTACGCAGAGCAAGCTCACCTTCTTTACCGAGGTGTCGCACGACTTGCGCACACCACTCACCCTCATATTGGCGCCTGTTGAGCAACTGCAGGGGGCGGACAATTTGACCGACGAGCAGCGCGGACTGCTGCAAGTGGTGCGCACCAATGCCGACATATTGCTGCGACTGGTGGGGCAGACACTCGACTTCCGCAAGTTTGAGACGGGCCAGCTGAGGCTCAATGTCAAGACGGTGCAACTGAATGAGGCCCTCAAGCAGTGGTGCGACCCCTTCCGTGCCCTGGCACGTAAAAAGATGGTGCGCTACCATGTGCAGCAGGCCGATGTGCCCGATGCGGCATGGCTCGATGTGATGCTCGACGATAAAAAGATGGAGAGTGTGTTGTACAACTTGCTGTCTAACGCTTTCAAATATACGCCCGAAGGGGGTAAAATAACGGTTACGCCAAGCATAACCGATGATGCCGAACAGGGCCGGTGGCTCAGCATTGTGGTTGAGGACAGCGGACAGGGCATTGACCGTGACAAGTTGCCCCACATATTCGACCGCTTTTATCAGGCCGACGCGAGCCACGATGGTTCGGGCATAGGGCTGGCCACAGTAAAGGCTTATGTCGAACTGCATGGTGGCACGGTGAGTGCCGAGAGTATGCGCGGCAGCGGCACACGCTTTGTGGTGCGCATACCCTGTCAGCACGATGTGGCTGCGGCTCACGTGTATGAACAACCTGATGCCATGCAACCCGACGGGGCTGGTGTGGTGGCACCGCACATTGATGCCATTGCGGGCGAGGGAGTGCACACGGTGCCAAATGCGTTGGCTGCCTCGGCAGATGCCGCACAGGCGAGGGGCGGTGCTGCTGAACCGCGTCCCACAGTGCTCGTGATTGACGATAACGAGGACATACGTTCATATCTGCGCTTGCTGCTTGCGGACGGCTATGTGGTAGAGACGGCTGCCGACGGGCAGGAGGGTCTGGCCAAGGCGCGCCAACTCATACCCGATGCGGTGGTGTGTGATGTGATGATGCCTGTGATGGACGGCTGGGAGTGTTGCCGCAGATTGAAGGACGAGTGGCAAACTTCGCACATTCCGGTGATGATGCTGACGGCCTGCACCCTCGACGAGCAACGTGTGGCAGGATTTGACTGCGGTGCCGACTCTTACATAGCCAAGCCGTTCAGTCCGGATATGTTTAAGGCCAGATTGCGCAATCTTATTGATAACCGCCGCCGTTTGAAGGCTTTCTTTGGCGACAAGACATCGCTCAAGGCCTCGAACGTGAGTGAGCTTGACAAGGGTTTTGCTGCGCGATTGCGCGACATGATAGAGAAGAATATGTCGAGCGAGAATTTCTCGGTTGAAGACATGGCGGCGCAGATGGGTGTAGGGCGCACGCAGCTTTATCGTAAGGTTAAGTCGCTCATGGGTTTTTCGCCGGTAGAGTTGTTGCGCATAGCACGTCTTAAAAAGGCTGCCGAATTGTTGCGCCGCACGGAGATGACTGTGGCCGAGGTGGCTTATGAGGTAGGATTTGCATCGCCCAGCTACATGGCCAAATGCTTTAAGGAGTATTTTGGTGTTAATCCTACGGAGTATAAATAACTATTGGTGTTCGGTAAAACATAAACATGCGAATAGGCTCAAGCCTCAAGCGCAACCGCTAATGGGTTTAACTTTCTCAAAAGAATTGTCCGCAACGCCTGTTTGTGGACATTGCGGATAGGCTCTTAATGCTATTTTGTGTTTTACCGGGCAGCAATGGCTGCACGCATACAACGAATAAAGCCGTTGATTATAAGTGAATGTACTTAATAATCAACGGCTTTTTGTCGTTTGAGGCGTGCCTGCTCCAGCTGGCGGTTGATGTCGTCGAGCTTGCGTTGTGCCTGCTCCGAGTTGATGGTAAGGGTTACGGTCTTGATGTCGTTGTTATTCATAAAAAAAAGCGTGTTACTTTTGGTGTGTGATGATCTAAAAGTAACACGGCTTGATGGGGTGTTAAAAGACACGCGGGGCGATTAGAGGTGCTTGTCTATGTAGGCTTTCCTTTTTCTGTAATTGGCGCGGCCGGGGTATTTGGAAAAGGCTCGGCTTTCAATGCTCCTATATAGTCGTTTGCTCTCCTTCCTTTGCTTTTTCTCCCTTCGGTAGTCCTCCACAAAGTCGCGCCACTCATCGGGCGTCATTTCAATACCTTTAATGATACCTATCACGAAAGCGCAGAGGAAGAAACATATAATGAATGCAACTAATAACCAGAAAATGATGAGCATGCTGCGTAGTGTGTATATAGTGTGTTTATATTCTTATTTTTTTGCATTCCCCGCAAACCACTGCCACCACATTAGGTTGTAGAGCCTTTTCAGTTGCTTTGTCTGCTGGTTCATTTCATCGTTGCGTGTGCAGCGGTTTTGGGGTTTTGCCTGCGGCTGTTTGGGGTGCGCTTTGTCGTAATTTGCCGCTTTAATTATTAGAGCCACTACTATGGTGGCAACTATTATCCAATAAATAGTCCACATAATATGATGTTTTTTTAGAATGGTTAGTGCGGCAAATATAGCACTTTACCCTTGATTATACGAGTGTCTGACAGTTTTTCCACGTATTACAGGTCTCCACGTATATTTGTAGACCTCACCCCCCCTCTCTCGCTCCGTCAGCGTGTCGAAGGCGCTGCCGAACTCGTCGCCCATGATGCGCGCCATGTGGTTTTTGAGCATCTCGATGCTGATGTACCACGACTTGTTGAACCACGGCCTGCGCTTTCGCGGCTCGCCAAGGTGGTGCAGCTTGCGGTATGCCTTGCCCAGAAAGTGGAGGTCGCCCCCCCCATTGCTCGGGCGGTAGCCGTTGCCCACCCTGAGGTCAACAAAAAGGCTTAAGCAGTAGTATCAACACAACGCAAAAACCGCCGATTATCAAGTTTAATTACTTGATAATCAGCGGTTTAAGTAAATGTCGGGGCGACGGGATTCGAACCCACGACCCCCTGCTCCCAAAGCAGGTGCGCTAACCGGACTGCGCTACGCCCCGTGCAAGATTAGTGCAGAAGTGACTGCTCTTAATCGTTTTGCGAGTGCAAAGGTAACAATATTTATGTAAATGCAAAATAGTTTGCCTGCTTTTTTGTGGTAATGTAGTGGTAATGCCTTTACACTTTGCCATGATTGGGCACGGAAGTGCCGTTTTGCTGCGTGGCAAGGGTGGGGAGGTAGTAAAAAGAAAAAAGCTACCACGCCAAAGCGATTGCCAGGTGAGGCATCGCTCGGGAGTGATAGCTTTTTACCTGAACAAGCAGGTAGGAAATTCTGATTAGTTGACGCCAGCAGCAAGTTCGGCACCAGCCTTGAACTTAACCACCTTCTTGGCAGCGATCGTGATCTTTTCCTTGGTTGCGGGATTGATACCCTCGCGGGCAGGACGCTCGTTGATAGAGAATGTGCCAAAGCCGAGGATTGCAACCTTGTCACCCTCCTTGAGGGCACCTGAAATGGCATCGAGCACTGCGTCGAGTGCTTTCTTAGAATCTGCCTTGCTCAAGCCCTGGGCTGCAATGGCATTTACGAGATCAGTCTTATTCATACTGTGTAAAATTATTTAATGATTTTATCTGTTCGTTGGACTTGCGCGTGATGGCATTTCCACTATTAAAAATGCCCACTTGCCGTGTGTTAATGGGGCTTTGTGCGCATTTTCATGGCAAATATAGGGCATGGAGGTTAATGGTGCAAGCAATTCGGTGCTTTTTTTATAAAAATGAGTCAAAATGGCGTGTTTATGCGGTGTGTGAGTGCATGCAAGTGCGCTTTTGGGGACCTTTAGGCCCTTTTTAAGTCCCCTTACTATTCAGGCTTTAAGTAATGTATGGCAAACTTACTTGTCAACCTGTTACCCCGTTAACCAAGAATTCTGTCAAAGGCAGGTCTTGTGGCTCGTTTTATGCGACATTTGCTCAAAATAAGGCCGCACGCTTTGGCCATTTGGCGCCGAATTGCTACCTTTGCGGCCACATACCGATATCCAGATTTCGGGCCAGATTGGATTTGACAGCGGGTTGGAGTGGTATGTAAGCACGCAGTGCGCCTGGAGGTGGGCACTTAAATATCGGCCTTCGACAATTTAACTGGCGAAAACAAGTTTGCTCTCGCTGCCTAGTCGAAGTACAGTAGACAGGCTTTATTCCGGCACAAGGTGCTGGAACGAGACATCACCCAAGAGCTGTTGCTCCGAAGCGTCTTGACAAGGTGGTGCAGGTAAATCGGCGCTGGTCAGAGTTGGCCTTGCAACTCTGGCGAGATTTTTAGAGGATAAGGTGCTGGTTGGTGGCACTGGTCTTGCCAGCACTCGAAAATTAAGTCAGTGATAAGCGTGTAGAAAGCATATTATTTCCCCGTTTGGACGAGGGTTCGAGCCCCTCCTGGTCCACAAAGAAGCACTGATAATCAGTGGTTTGGGAATATCGCGTGCTAAAATGCGTGCGACAAATTAAAGGTATTAAGGCCATGGCTTTGTTCTGTTGAGCAATGCCATGGCCGTTTTCTTTATGTGGCGGTACCATTCTTTCAGCCTGCATTTTGTGCTTGATGAGTAAGTTATATAAGTAAGTGTACTATATATTTATTATGTTGTATGTTGTTTGATACGTGTGTTTTTTGTCTTACCTTTGCATACATGTAACGTTACTTGTAATAAAAATACGAATTATGGCTACTTTGACATTTCCTCAAATAACATTGTCTCCAAACATATTGGAGAGGTTGTCTCAAAAGGCCGCATGTAGCGGCAAGTCTTTGAAAGCTTACATAGAGGGCATTCTTTCTGATAATGCAAAGGAAAGCCCATCGCCATCTGGCGACCCTTGGTTTGACGATCCAGAGAATATTCGTATGGTAGAACAGGGCATAGCGCAATATAAGGAGGGTAATTGTAAGACGTACTCTTTAGATGAAATTAAGAATAAACTTGGGCTGTGATTTACGAAATATCCTATACCGAAGATGCAGAAAGGCATATTGCTCTATGGAGAAAGTCAGGGCAAATGCAGGTTCTAAGAAAAATAGCCAAGCTTTTAGAGGAATTGCAAGAACACCCCACTTTTGGGACGGGAAAACCAGAGCGGTTAAGGGGAAATCTTAATGGATTTTGGAGTAGGGAAATAACGAAAAAAGATAGATTGATATACAGGATAGAAGATAGTGAAGTAATCGTATTCGTTATTTCTCTTAAGGGGCATTATGGCGACAAATAGGTATCTACTTTCAACGGGCTACGGCATGATGCAATAAACTAATGGTAAAAGCCAGCTTATTGGGCGTGTAAACTCAAATGTGCCCGCATATGACATCACTGCCGCAGATAAATGTGTATATTTGCAAGCCGTTAGTGTGGCATGGCAGTAAGAATGCCACATTGCGCAGTTAAATATGCTAAAATAACGTCATGCTTAACATACCTATTATATATAAAGCCCTTGGCACACTGTTGCTGCTCGAGGCACTGCTCCTTGGCTTGTGCTTCGGCATGGGTTTCTATTTTGGTGAGGTAAACCACCTCACATTCGGTCTGCCCTCGGCCCTGGCTGCAGTGATAGGCGCCTTGTTGCTCTACTTTGGGCGCCATGCCGAAAACCGCATGGGGCGGCGCGACGGGTTTCTGATAGTGTCGCTCACCTGGGTGGTGTTTTCGTTAGTCGGCATGCTGCCGTTTATAGTCAGCGGCTATCAGCCCCGTGTGGCGGCCGCCTTTTTCGAGACCATGTCAGGCTTCACTACCACGGGCGCCACAGCCTTTACCGACATTGACGCCCTGCCGCACTCCATCTTGCTATGGCGCTCCATCACCCACTGGATAGGCGGTATGGGTATCGTGTTCTTTACCATAGCCGTGTTGCCCAACATGGGCGGGGGCGATGTAAAGCTCTTTTCGGCAGAGGCCACAGGCTTGAAAATAGGCAAACTCCACCCCCGCATCAGCACCACCGCGCGCTGGTTGTGGAGCATTTACTCGTTGCTCACCATCACGTGCATGGCAGCCTATTTCTTTGGTGGCATGGGGCTGTTCGACGCGTTGTGCCATGGCCTGTCAACCATTGGCACGGGCGGCTTCTCCACCCACACCGACAGCATAGCATGGTTCCAGTCGCCGCGTTTGCAATGGATAGCCACCCTGTTCATGTTCCTGGCCAGCGTCAACAGCACGTTGCTTTATTTGTTCTTTATCAAGCGCCGTGTGCGCGATGTGTTACACGACGACGAGCTGCGTTGCTTCCTGGTAATATTCTTTGTAGCCGCATTCAGCATAATGGGCATACTCATGTATGCCGACCACATGGACTTTGCCACCGCTCTGCGCAGCGCATTCTTCAACACCGCGTCATTGCAGAGCACCACCGGTTTTAGCGACGAGGACTTTATGAAATGGCACCCAACCATCTGGCTCATACTCTCGCTGATAAGCATCATTGGAGCTTGTGCCGGTTCAACCAGTGGCGGCTTGAAGAGTGTGCGTGTGCTCATGGTGTGGCGCCTGACCAAGGCCGAGTTCAAAAAGATGCTGCACCCGCATGCTGTGCTGCCGGTGCGCATCAACAATACGGTCATCACATCGCAAACCGCCCGCACCGTGTTCGTGTTCTTTGTAGTCTACTTCATGCTCATCATGCTATCCACCTTTGCCATGGTGGCCATGGGCTTGTCGCTGCTCGATGCCTTCGGGCTGGCCATATCCTCGTTCAGCAATGTAGGTCCGAGCATCGGCCACCTGATAGGTCCGTTGGGCTCGTGGGGAGTGCTTAACGACGCCATTTTGTGGATAAACTCCTTCCTGATGCTTGCCGGACGCCTTGAAATATTCTCACTATTGTTGCCGCTCACACCCGCCTTCTGGCGTGACGAATAGTTCAGACAATGCGCGAAATAGCTCCATCATGTTTGTTGGAACCAACCTAAATTAAACTTACAGGTAACACTTAGAGTGCCACAAATGAAAGTTTTCAGACTTTTGTTTGTGGCATATATATATTTGAGCTATTTTTGCACAATAAAAGACACATTGGCTGCGCTACCTGTTCGCAGCCAAACCTATCTTGAGTTAAAGCGTAATCTCCCAATATTGCTGACAACCTGCGCCAAGTGGGGAGATTATTCGTCATAAAGTACCAACTATGTGCCATATAGTGCCATAATAGTTACTACACACTATATAGTAATTGAAAAACAAGTAACAATAACATGGAGACAAAATCCATCAATCCGCAAGAGCAACAGGACGAGGAGATGCAGCTTATTCCCTTGTTGAAGTTGTGCTACCACCAATTTATCAACCATTGGGCATGGTTCGCTTTATCGGCCGTTGTGTGCGGTTGCATAGGGTGGTACTATCAGCAGTGCCAGCCCCGCGTTTACCAGCGTCAAGCCGTCATGCTTATCGAGGACTCCAACGGGTCGTCGACAGGCGGTCTGCGCCGTACATCAAAGAACAGCGGCATGAACACCCTGCTCGAGCTTAATGGCGTGAGCGTAGGCGACAATCTTAAAAACGAAATATTCATTATTTCGTCAAAGCGCCTCATGTCGCGTGTGGTTGACAAACTCAATCTTGATGTAGACTACACCACCAAGGAGAAATTGCACAGCATCACGCTGTATGGCAAGGAACTGCCATTCCAGGTATTGTTCCAAAAGCAATACAAGGGCAAACGCGGGCAGCATATCGATGTGGTGAAGAAAGGCAGCAACACCGTCACCCTTAAAGGCATGACCGACCGCATGGGCAACGATGTGCCCGATGTTGATGTGCAACTCGGCCAGATGACGCAAACGCCCTACGGCCCATTGTGCGTAGTGCGCGGCCCGGGGTTCGGTCGTTGGACAGACGAAACCATCGAGGTAGACCGTTTGTCGAAGGAAAAGGCCGCAGCGCGTTTCTTAAAAATGCTCTCTGCCAGCGAGTACGACAAAGAAACATCGCTCATTGTGCTCAACTGCAACGACACCAACGTAGAGCGTGCCGACCAGGTGCTGGCCACACTCTATGACACGTATAAGGAAGACGTGGTTGAAAACAAAAACCGCGTGGCACTCAACACTGCCAAGTTTATCGACGACCGCATACAAATCATTGGCCGCGAACTCAGCAGCGTCGAAAACCAACTGGCAAGTTTCAAAAAGCGCAACCAGCTTGTCGATTTCGACAAGACACCGCAGGCCATGATCGACGAGAGTTCGACCGCCCGCCAGCAAAGCCTGCAGGCTGAAACGCAGCTCAATGTGGCCAAATACCTTGACGAGTACCTGCACACACACTCAAACAGCCACGACCTCATACCCGCCCTCAATGTGGGAGATGCTTCGTTCAATACCCAAATTGCGGCCTACAACGACCAAATGAACAAGCGCAACACCATGGTGGCCAACTCAAGCGAAAACCAGGCCGTGGTGCGCGAAATGGACCGCCAGCTTGCACAGATGCGTCAAGCCATAGCCTCGTCGTTGCGCAGTTATGTTAATTCGCTCGAAGTGCGCTTGCAGGCTGCACGTGCCAACGAAAACATGCTCACAGGTCGCATGGCTGGTGCTCCCGAACAGGAGAAGCAGGGCCTCGACATACAGCGCCAGCAGTCGCTCAAAGAGGCACTCTACACCTATTTGCTCAACAAGCGTGAGGAGGTAGCCCTGCAGCAGGCCATCAACGAGGCCAATGTGCGATTGGTCGAGGGCCCCATTGGCAATCAGCAAGTCAGCCCCCGCAGCCTTGTCATTCTGCTCGTGAGCCTTATTATCGGACTCTGCATACCGGCCTTCGTATTGTGGCTCCGCTATATGCTTGATGTAGCCATACATGGCCGCAAGGACGTTGAAAATGCAACCACCATACCGGTGCTTGGCGAGGTGCCCCGCATGAAGAATGCCAACAACAACAAGTCGCTCATTACCGACCTCAGCAGCGACGACTCCGTGGTAGAGGCATTCCGCATCATACGTTTCAGCCTTGGCTACATGCGCCATTCAACGCAGGTGATGATGACCACCTCAACCACTCCCGGCCAGGGCAAGAGTTTCGTTGCGCGCAACATGGCCGCCATCTTGGCCATGGCAGGCAAACGGGTGCTTGTAATCGACGGCGACATTCGCAAGCGCACACTGAGCGAGAGTTTTGGCCACACATTCGGCCTTACCACCTACCTTTCAGACGACCACACACAGGTGGCAGACATCATTCGCACCGATGCCGTTGTAAAGGGAGTAGACTTCTTGCTGTCGGGCCCAACGCCGCCCAACCCCACAGAGTTGCTCATGAGCGACCGTCTGCACCAACTCATGCAGCAGTTGCGCCAGATGTACGACCACATCATCATCGACTCAACTCCAATGTTCTCAGTGGCCGATGCCAGCATCGTCAATCGCGAGTCAGACATCACCATCTTTGTGTTGCGTGCCGGAGTGCAAAATCGCGATTTCCTGCCCGACTTTGAACGCATGTATCAGGAACACCGTTTCAACAACCTTACCGTTGTGGTTAACGATGTCAATGTCGACAAGCGTTACGGCTATGGTTATGGCTACGGTTACGGTTATGGCTACGGACGAAACAAGAAGAAGAGTCGTGTGAAGCGCATCATAAACCGCTTGCACAAGTAATAAATTCAAGACATAAAAGAGAGAAGAGCAAGGTTAGCACAACAACGCAATGTGCCCGCCTTGCTCTTCTCTTATTTATGCAAAAGTCCAGGCTGAGGCCGGTGTGCGGAAAATCTTGTTCTGTCCTTTAAGGGCTGTTCGCCCTTGTGGTGCTTACCGCTAAGACATAAGTGCAGATGAAAAGCAATGAAGTCAAGAAAAACGCAAGCACTAAATGCAGCACTAAACGCAAGCACTAAACGCAAGCACTAAACGCAAGCACTAAACGCAAGCACAAAACGCTACCACAAAACGCAAGCACTAATGGGGGCGACGCGTCTCGCGTCGGGATTTTAAGGCAAAAGTTCACAGACAAGCGTGTAATTAGCGCTGCGTGTGAGCCTTTATTGGGTGTATTAACCTTTGCCTTAATGCCCGACGCGAGACGCGTCGCCCCCATTAGAGGTAGCGTTTGTTGCTTGCGTTTGGTGTTTGAGTATGTCCCGCGGAAATCAAGTCATAGGCTTACAGACTTACAGACATGTGTGTAATATTTGCCCCCTCCCCGTCAGCCCCCTTATAAATGAGTGTGTGTACTTTTACTGCCATCTTACACTTTTTGCACGTAACAAGTTGATACACAAAGGTTTCAAGAGTGTAAGATGTGTTCAAAACATCATACACACCCCTGCACACATCTTACACATCACACCCCGCTGCCTCGCAGTCGGCATGCACGTATGTGGTGGGTTATACGCCACAGGGACGTAGAATAATCTATCGGAGCAACAGACTTTTCTGCTCCCCTATGCCGTAATAACCTCCTCCCGTGCTTGTGTCGTGTGGCAGTATGTGTGGTGTGCAGGTTGTGTAAGTTGTGTGTAGGTAACATTAGCAGTATCTTACACTAAGTAAAGCGTTGATATCCAATGAGTTGCAACGTGTTTGTGTAAGATGCAAGATGCTCGGTTAGTAAAGTTATTGTAGTATAGAAAAAGCCCCAAATGCAACTTTTCTCGTCCTGGTCCTTTTATAAATTAGCGCTGTCCGATGAAATGTAACCATGCGAACGGACTTAACCATCAAACGCAAGCACTAAACGCTAACACCAAACGCAAGCAATAAACGCAAGCATCAAACGCTAACACTAAACGCTAACACCAAACGCTAACACCAAACGCTAACACTAATGGGAGCGACGCGTCTCGCGTCGGGCATTAGGGCAAAGGCTATTTCGTGTATAGACATTGCATTTTCCCGACGCGAGACGCGTCGCCCCCATTAGTGTTAGCGTTTGGTGTTAGCGTTTAGTGTTAGCGTTTATTGCTTGCGTTTAGTGTTAGCGTTTATTGCTTGCATTTGAAGTAGCATTTAGTGCTTGCGTTTTTGCAGTGCGTTTTAGGCAACTTAGAATTCCCCCAAACTATCTCGTTTTAATGCCTATTTTGAACACCCTGCCTCACAACGCGCGATTGCCCCAGCACGTGGTATCCGCGGTGTCGCATCGCCTGCTTTGGGTAGCATCTATTACAAAAAACACTTCCAGCGCAGCAACTCATACAATAATCGCACATTTTGTACAATCAACGCCAATATGCTTGTGACAGAGTGTGAAGAGTTGTATTTTTGCAGCGTCAAAATACATAATGACAAGTAAAGTAAGCAAAATAGAGGCATTGAGCAGCTACCGTGAAATAGCAATGTGGAAGTTCTTATTTTTCAGTTGAGGTACTGTTTGATGCCTTTTTATATGCTTCGTGTATACATCACCCTAACCCCCTAAATTTTATGGTAGAAAATGGCATTGTCATAAGGGTGGTTCTAATAATTCTGAAATAGGGATTTGTGCGCTATCAGAAGTGTTTTTTTGAAAGTTTGAGAGGGAGCATAGCGGGCTATGTGACCGAACAAACTTTCAGAAAGACACTTCCGAGAGTGTGCAAATCACATTTCAGAATAGCAGAACTCAAAAAACAGAATTCTTAGAACCACCCTTAAATAATAAATACTTAACTTTGCGCTTAGGATCGGAGCTGTTGGAAATGACCAACTGCTGTGAAGACCCTCAAAGAATGAGCGTATTGAACGTTGTCTTGAAATAGAAATGTGGAAGTTTCGATATTCAGTAAGGCAAAACGTACAATATCGTTCACGCATATTATGGTATCATTACGTGCGCACCTCACACCATTCTTTAGCAAATGGCGTGAGGCGGTGCGTGCTACAAATACCTTTGTACAAGCGTGGACTATTGTCTGTTGCATACTGAATAGGTCTCTTCCACAACCTCTATTTCAGCAACGGGCGATGGTGCCACGCTTTTTTGGCTCTTAACCTTAACATACAATTACAACCCTTGTGTGAGTTCAGAACATCGTTGTTAACTTATATACATCTATATGGATAGCAGATATATTTACATTATCACTCGCGACGAATTGGTGCGACTTGATTGTTCCAAAGTGGTCTACATGGTGGGCGATGGCAATTACACCGATATTGTGCTCGTCAACAAGCAGAAGCACTCCATCTGTATGAACCTGTCGCGCATGCAGCAACTCGTGAGCGAAAGTTTGCGCGAGCAAGCCTCTTTCTTTGTGCGCATAGGCAAGCGCTTTATCGTAAACCTTAGTTTTGTATACAAGGTTCAACCCTTGCAAAAAAGCCTCGTGCTGACTGATGGTGTAAACTTCGCTTTCAAGTTGGGCATATCCAAGGAGGCGCTCAAGCAGTTGAAAGCCTTGCTCCTTATGCGTGTAACGAATTCGATGGCAGAGAAGGAGCCTGTCAAATAGAGTAGTACATTTAGGGTGGTTATAAACACCGAATTTCGCATTTATGGAAATAATAATAGGAAGAGAAGAAGGTGCACGCCGCCTTCATTGCATGGTCGACGGAAGAGAGTTTAACATAGGCCCTGCGGGCATGGTGCCACTCTCGGTAAGCCGCAAGCATTGCCGCATCACGATAAATGGTGGCCACATCAACATCGAGAACCTTAATCTGCAAAATGAGACATACGTAGACGGCAATCAGGTATTCAGCAAGGCGCTGACGGTTTCAAGCCGTGTGCAGCTCGGCAAAGACCGCTTTCTGTTGCCCTTGCGGCAAATACTCCAGCTGGTTAATGGTGTGTCGGCGCCAATGGGCGGCCAGCCTGCAAAAGAAGTACCTACTTTCTCGTTACGCCCGTTGAAAGCTGTATGGAGTGAATATGAGCAGCAAGTGCTCGACATACAAAATAAAGCCTCTCAGAAAGCCAACCAGCAGCGTTTGCAGGGTATACTGTCGTTGCTCGGTGTGTGCGTAGGCTTGATTCCTGGCATCAATGTGGCAGTGCGTGTTGTTATTGTGCTTGGTGCGTTGCTCCTGGCGGTATATTTCTTTTGCCGTGGTAAAAACGAGGACAGCGTGGCGCAACAAATTCACGACCTTAACGAAGAATATGCCAAGAAATACAAGTGTCCTAACCCCCAATGTGGCAAGCCTTTCGGAAACATACCCTATCGCAACATAGAGTACTACAAGCAGTGCATCTCCTGCGGGTGTAAGTACACCCACTGACATTTTGTACAATAAACGGGATAGTTGCTACAATCTTTCAAAAATGTCTTTACAACTCATGGCTGGCGGCATAACTTTGTGTCATCATTAACTCAATAATTCAAGTTTCGGATTTAGCAAGCGCGGGCTGAAAGCCCAATGTAGCACCCAGCCCAGGGCAAGCGAAGCGACACCCTGGGGCTTCCGCATAGTAGAGTCTCCGCGCCCTGTAAGGGCAAAAGCTTTAACCCTTTATGTTGTTATTCTTACTTGATAGCTGAATTCGTAGTCTTAAAGTGAAATGTCGCATGTGTATTTTGTTCAAGAACTGCGCCATAGCTTAAAGCTTTTGCCCTTACAGGGCGCGACTGCTCCAACACGCGATACCCAGGGTGTCGCTTCGCTTGCCCTGGGCTATGTGCTCCATTGGGCTTTCATTGGCATCATCGGCTGCGGCTCAGCAATTCAAGCAAGCTTGATTGCATTCGCCTTGCACGATGATTCAGCCCGCACTTGCTAAATCCGAAACTTGAGTCAATAAATACCAAAAAACGATGAACAACGAAGAAACAATTATCATGCAGCCTCAGAGTGGCAATAACCCTAAAGCTAACCAAGCAACACCGGCTGCCGAACCGAACGCAAAACCCAAGAAAACCCGCGGAAAAAGGAGTGCAGCCATGGCTGGCGCAGCCGTTGCAGGTGCTGCCGTTGGCAGCGGAGCCACGTTGGGTGTAGAAGCCGTGGTTGATGATAGCAACAACGACCAAGAGGAGAACAATGCCCAGACGGCGGAAACACAGACTGACAACGCTGCAGAGCAGCAGGAGGTAGAGGCTGTAGCAGACACCCAAGACGGTATCGAAACCGAGCAGCCTCAGTACGTATCCGAGGCACCGCGCGATGTGAATGCAACCGTTGAAGATGTGGTATCAAATGGCGAGAGCGACTACACGGGTCATGGCGGTGGCAACTTTGTAGCACAAGATGATGATCCTTATCTGCAAACTGCCAGCGACGATGGTATGGGCGTGCACGATGATCAGTTACAAGTGTTAGGCGTGTATGATGTGCAAAACGAAGACGGAAGCATGATGCAGACGGCCACAATTACTGATGGCCATTATATAGGTGCTGTGATAGATGCGGATTACGATGGTACGGCTGATGCCGTTATTGTAGATTACAATCAAAACCAGCAGATTGAAGAGGGCGAGGTGTTCGATGTGTCCAACGAAAATATTCAGATGCAGGATTTTCAAGATGCGCACGTTGCGCAGCAGCAGGACATGATGCAGCAAGAGCAAGAACATCTGGCCTATAATGCAAGCGACGATCAGCCTGACTACTGCAACAATGCCGACATTCAAGATGCCTAAGGTGGTAAAGAGCTTGCTGCTTTGGGTGGTGCTGCTGGCAGTGCCCTTGCAGGGAGAGGCAAAGACTTACCTCCTCTCGGTGGGCATATCCGACTACCCTGGCAGCCAGAATGACCTTCGCCTGCCCCACAACGATGCCGCCACCATGCAGTGGGTGTATCAGCAGAACAAGTACGCCCAAACAAAGCTCTTGATTAACAGTCAGGCAAAACTTGCAACCGTAAAGGCTGCCTTGCGTAATATGGTGGCAAAGGCTACAGCCAACGATATTGTGGTATTGTTTTTCAGTGGCCACGGCGTGCCAGGTGGTTTTGTGTGCTACGACGGCATACTCAGCTATGAAAGCATCTATTCGGCCATGGCGGCATGCAAGAGCCGTAACAAGATGATTTTTGCCGATGCTTGTTTTGCGGGCGCTATGCGCCAGAACCGCAACACAAGACATCAAGGCGGAGGCGTGAGAAAGAATAGCAACGTCATGCTCTTTCTGTCGTGCCGCGGCAATGAAGTTTCGATTGAGTCAAGAAAACTTACCAACGGCTTCTTTACCTATGCCTTGCAGCACGGATTGCGGGGCGGTGCCGACGCCAACCACAACCGCATCATTACAGCCAAGGAACTCTTCGACTATGTCAGCGCAAGGGTGAAGCGTATGTCGGGAAACCAGCAGCACCCCGTGATGTGGGGACGTTTTCCCGATAATATGCCTGTGATGAGGTGGTAATCTTACTTAAAACAGCAGCAATGGATAATACGATAAGAATAAAATGTCCCACTTGTGGCAAGATACTCCGCTTGAACAATGTGCCAAATATCAATGCAGCCACTTTCACATGCCCAGTATGTAAGGAGAAGCACGTCGTTGGCCAATGTCAGCGCTATGTGCCCACCCAGACCTCAGAATGTGAGGAAACGCAGTATGGCGGCGCGGGTATGTCACAAGCCGGTAGCGAGGAAACGCAGCTACGTTCAGGACAAGCAGCGTCGGGCGGTACAGACGTGACCACCGTGGGCTCAGCTCCCAATAGAACGACAGGCAAACTGGTTGATGCCATGGGCCGATGTTATCAGCTGAAGCAAGGCTCCAACACCATCGGGCGGAAGGCCACCACATCGTCGGCCACCGTGCAGATACAGACTACTGACCGCACCATGAGCCGTAGCCATGCCATTATTGAAGTGTATAATCAACGCGGGCAGATTGTGCATTTGTTGAAAAATGGCGCTAACAAGAATCCGTCTTACCTGAACGGTGCGCTCATCAGTCAGTTTGACCAGCTTATTCTTAATAACGGCGACCGCATTAAAATGGGAAGCACGGAGTTAACTTTTACAGTATAACACACATTCAATGAAATATCAAATTAAAGCATACAACCTGCAGGAGCTTGGGCAGCGAGCCAATCAAGAGGACTCACTCTTTCCAGCCTTAGGACAGTCTACAACAGATTGTCGCCTTTTCGTACTGTGCGACGGAATGGGCGGACATGAAAAAGGCGAGGTGGCTTCGGCCACGGTGTGCGAGCAAATTAGTCGTACGATACTCAGCCAGTGGCATGCCGGCGAACCCCTCAGCGACGACCTCTTTCGTCAAGCCCTTGCCGCAGCCTACGACGCGCTCGATGCCAAGGACGATGGGGCCGAACGCAAAATGGGCACTACAATGACCTTCCTTTGTTTGCACGCCAATGGCGCAACGGTGGCTCACATTGGCGACAGCCGCGTTTACCAATTGCGTCCCGCCACCAAGCATTCGCCAGCGCGCATCGTCTTTCACACGCGCGACCATTCGCTCGTCAACGACCTTGTCAAAATAGGCGAGATTACAGAGGAGGAGGCGCTGCACCACCCGCAGAAGAATGTTATCACGCGTGCCATGCAACCCTGTCAGGAGCAGCGTGCAAGAGCCGACATTGCCCACCTCACCGACATTAAGCCGGGCGACTATTTTTATATGTGTTCCGATGGCATGCTTGAGCAGTCCACCGATGAGAATATTCTCAACATCATAACCAAACCAAACTCCACCGATGAGGAGAAACTTGAGATGCTACGCAGTGTGACTGAGGAAAACAAGGACAACCACACGGCACACCTTATACATATTGAAAAGGTAATAGGTGCTAATCCCCTTCAAGCCCCAGTTCCGCCTCGCCAGCAGGAGCCAAAGGGCACGTTTATTACTCCCGACTTCCCTGCCACCACTCCGCGGCCTAAGCGCCGTAATCTGTTGCCGTGGCTGTTGGTCGTGTTGCTTTTAGTCATTATAGCCGCTGGCGCTTCGTACTTCATTTTGGGTAATAAAGAGAGTGAGAACGCAAAGCCCGATAGCACTAAAATGGATTCTGCCAAGGGCCGGTCTGCTGAGAAGAAAAATAGCGATGCGCTCATAGAGGACACCTCTTTACAGCCTGTTTCACCTCAACGTGAAACATCTTTACCGGTCTCTGCCGAAAGACAGTCACAGTGGGTGGGCAGCAAGCCTGCAAAGCCAACTAACCAGGAAAAGCCGCAAACGGTTGCAGACGACAAGCAGGAAGCAAAGGAGGACGAACACATTGTTAGCGAGATTTTCAAGAGTAGAAAAGGCTCTCCAAAAGAAGAGAAGCAAACTCCTAAGTTTAACGTAAAGAATAAGTATGTCAGAGAAAAAGAATAATAAAAACAAATGGATTGAATTGGCCGTAATCTTAATCGGATTAACTCTTGGAATTCTTCATGCGTGCTTTGATGTCAAAATACCATTTCTTCCTAAATCAAGAACTGAAAAGGCCGCTGAGGAGTGGCAGCAGAATTTAGAGGAAAAAACAGAAGACCTCGAAAAAGTAAACATGCGAATGACTGACCAAACAGAACCTTAAATATCCCATTAAATAACCCATGCAACAGAAATTATCAACCGGCACCCTCCTGCGTGAGGGGGCATACAGAATAGAGCGTGTCCTTGGACAAGGCGCATTTGGCATTACCTACCTTGCCGAGCACGTACATTTGGGCAAGAAAGTCGCCATCAAAGAGTTCTTTATGAAAGAAGTCAACTCGCGTGGCGAAGATGGCAGCATTACGGGCATGACCGACGGCAGTCTGTCGTACAACTATTGCCGTAAGTTTCAAAAAGAGGCGCGCAACCTCTCTCACCTAGAGCACCCCAATATCGTGCGTGTAACCGACCTATTCGATGAGAATGGAACGTTTTACTATGTGATGGACTACATCGAAGGTCAGAACCTCAACGATTATGTAAAGTCTGGCCCGATAGGTGCCGATGAGGCCACCAACATCATCAAGGCTGTGGCCGATGCGCTCATCTATATGCATGAGACACACCACATGCTCCACCTCGACCTCAAGCCCGGCAACATCATGCGCCGTGCAAGCGATGGCCACATTTTCTTGATAGACTTTGGACTGAGCAAGCACTACGATGCCAACGGTCAACCCGAAACCTCCACCAACATCGGTCTCGGCACGGCTGGTTATGCGCCCATAGAGCAAGGTAATCAGGCAAAGAGCGGCGAGTTCCGTCCCACTATCGACGTATATGCCCTTGGTGCCACACTTTACAAACTCCTCACCCGCGAAACGCCTCCCGCAGCTTCCGAACTTGTGAGCGACGATGAATTGGTAGAGGATAATCTGCGTGAAAAAGGTGTGCCAACTAATCTTATTAAGGTGGTAACCGAGGCAATGTGTCCGAATGTAAGAAAGCGTACGCAGACAGTGCGTGATTTTAAGAACCAATTGTCTTTGGACGCTGTACCTTCTGTAGCTGAAAGTAAAAGTGCTGAGAACGAAGAACAAAACTTTACGGCAGATGAGGAGACCATTGTAGGAGGTCCATCAGTTAAAGATAATAGTGATTCAGATAATACGGAACCCAAACGTCTCTTGGCTCAGAAGTATAGTGAAACGTTCGATTTTCCCTTGCGAGAAGCTCTGAATTATATCTTAGCGCATGGCATGTCTGAGACGCAGCGTGTAATAGACAATGCTGTGGCAACAGGGCGTTCTGCACAGAGTTCAGAAGAGCCGAGGAACACTTATAGTGAGCCGAAAACCGAGGACGTAGAAGCTTGGAGAAAAAGAGACTCTTTCCGCCCGTTCTCATTCAATGGCAGAATAGGACGCCTGCAACTCATTCTTTCGTATGTAGTGGGCTTTGTGGTTTGGTTTGCATCTTTCTTCTTATATTATTATCAATTAGAGTATAATAGTAATATATTCTTGTTATTTCTTGCTTGTACAGTGGCCTTTTTCTGGTTCCTCTATGCTCAATGCGCCAAGCGTTGCCACGATTTAGGCAAGTCGGGCGCATGGATGTTCGTCCCATTTTGGAACGTGTTACTATTCTTTGCCGAAGGTGAGAAACAAGACAACCAGTATGGACAAGGGACAGCTACGGGGTCAGATCATAGTGGCAATAACATATTGTGGATCATATTCTGGATTGTTGTGCCGATAGGAATTGGTTTTTTATGGAGTAGGTTCGGTAATAGTACAAGTGGAGAAATTTACGATGTTGCCACTCCTGATAGCGTATATGATTCAACATGTGTTGACTCAACTGCTACTGATTCAGCAGCAACAACAGACGATTACGATTCCCAAGCTTAATTAGAAATTAACTCTTAAAACTGACTGAAATGAAAAAAACTTTTTATGTATTAGTAGCGATGTTTGCCATCGTAATGATGGCAGGCTGTGACTCACTCAATCCCTCGGAAAGATTGAATGTTGGAAAATGGTATACGTCGCTTAACCATGTATCAGACAGTGTTGGTGGACTTGATTATACTGGAGAACAATATGATGATTACAATGAGGACAAGACTTGTTCGTCAAAAGGAACAATCAGACTTGTTTTTGATGCAGGAAATGGAATACAAGAAATTGTGACGGTGTCTTGTACTACAAAAGGCACATGGAGTATAACTGATAAGACTTTCAATGAAAATACTACGGATGTAGATATACAAATTACGGATTTGTCGGTAGAGGGAGAAAACCTGACAGATGACCAATCTGTAATACGGGATTTTGTAGCTTCAGAGAAGAAACGCTTGTATTATGATTGGATTATACCTTTGAAAAAAGAAATGATGGGCGAAGATTCAAGTAAGATAATAATCTTAAACGAAACTACATGTGTGACTGTAGATAAGGATGGTGAGCGAACTGAAAGCCGTAAACTACATTAAGCATGACAAACGATAAATCAATGCTACCCATCGGGACTGTGCTCAATGGCAGGTATATAATCCGAGGCCACCTCTCATCGGGTGGCTTCGGAAAAACCTATCTTGCCGTGTGTAGACCGCAGAATACGAAGGTTGCCATCAAAGAGTTCTTCATGACATCGGCAAACTTTCGTGACGCAGACGGTGTGTCGGTAAGCACGAACAGAAATTATACGCAACAATTTTGTGAGCAAATCGTGAAGTTCAGAAAAGAGTATGAGCGACTAAGACTTATAAGCAATGTGCATGTGGTGAATGTGTACGATTGCTTTGAAGAGAATGGTACGGCATACTATGTGATGGACTTCGTAGAGGGCACCAATTTGGAGGAGTATTTGAAAAAAAGAAATGCGCCCTATACCGAAATCGCCGTATACAACTATCTGAAGCAGATACTCGACGGTTTGAAAGCAATCCATTCAAAAGATTTGCTACACCTCGACCTCAAGCCAGCCAACATCATGAAGACACCGAACGGATATGTAAAGTTGATAGATCTCGGTGCAAGCAAAGATTATATAGGAGGCGTGGGAGCTACTATGTTTACGGGCGTAGCACTAACTGAAAGATATGCTCCTCCAGAACAAGTGGATGGCAGTTTCGATAAGTTAGGGCCATGGTCAGACTTCTATGCTCTTGGTGCAACACTTTATCGTTTGCTTACGAATAGGGTGGTACCGACATACACAAGTCTTTATGAAGATCATACTCGTGACAAACATATCGCATTGCCAATGCCGAATGTTTCTGATAAAACAAAGCTGCTTATTGTGTGGTTGATGAACACCGATAGGACAAGGCGTCCGCAAAGCGTGGACGACATCTTGCAATGGTTGAGAAATCCGCCAGCACAAGATCAAGAGGTTACAATCCAAGATCCCGAGGTTACAATCAATGTGCCAGGAGAGGAAAAAAGGCCGCAACAACCACCGACCCCACAGCCACGACCGACGCCACGACCGACGTCACAACCACCGACCCCCGTTTCGCAAAACGATAAATTCAGTCTCTTAGGCTGTTTTTACATGATCATAATGATCGTAATTGGTTACATTGTAGGAACGATTATTATAAAAGCTCTATTGTAAAACCATTAAATATAAGTAGTTCATGAAATCACTTATCAAAAAAACTTTTGCGGCTGTCGTGATATTAGCAGCCATCGTAGATTGGCCTGTAAAGGTGGAAGCTGGCTGTGGCCAAGTAGTTGCTAAAGAAGCAGTACCCTTACTTAGAGGGTGTGCCGGTAAAGTGGGAAAAGTAACGGTTGATTCGGAGAAATTTGTAAATCGTTCTACGCAAATGATGGAAAAGTATGGGAATAAAACACTCCAAAACAAAAACGTGCAATATGGTGCGCTAAGGGCTTCAATGCGTGCTAATTTTATAAAATGCCCTCGCTGCCATGGTAAAGGAAGTGTGCAAGGATATAATGGCTATGTCTATACTTGCGCCCGCTGCAATGGCACAGGACTCATTCGCGTTGTGAGATAAAAAGCAGACAATCCTGCATACAACCAAACGACAATAAGAGACAACGTCCATTGTGCCTTTGTAGGGGCACACGTCATGGTTCGTTGTCTCTTATTGTCGTTTGATATATTCCCAATTCCTCACACAGAATATCTTCTTAATAAAAGGAGAAAGTGCTTTGTTCTGGGTTAGCCCAGTCACACCTCCTCGCGCCGTCTTCTCAACTTCTCCCTCGCCTCATTTATCAGCGTGGCGCAGCGTACAGGGTCTGCCTTGCGCTCCATGGCGTAACATTCTGCCAACTGGGCAAAAAACGCATCATCGCCCGACAACTTGGCCAAATTGCGGCAACCTGCCTCAATGCTGACACCCGACCCACACTTCATGCTGTTAGTGTCAACCAGCGAAAAGTGGTAACGCCCGTCTATCACATCATACAAAATGTTAGATGATGAGAAATCGCGGTGTAAAAAACCGTCCTCGTGCAAACGGGCCGCATAGCGGGCAAAGTTAGCTATCACCTCGTGTTGCACATCAGCCGTCTTATTATGCAGCGTGTCCATGCTGTAGCGGTAAGTAGACAGCAGGCTCACAAAGTAAGTGTTTGTGCGCAACAACCCGTGGCGGCAGCGCACAAAGGCTATCGACTCCGGACTTTCAAATCCGCGCTCACGCAGCAGCAGCGGACTCAGATATGCCAGTTTGCCCTTCGACTTTTTGTAAAACATTTGTTGCACTTTGCGTCTGAAGGAGGGTGGTCCAAAGCGTTTCACGCAAATGGTCAGTCCATTCACTTTAAGGCTGCGTATCACATTGCGTCCTGAGTGAATGTCGCGTCCTTCGTGTTCAAAGTGTTCTTCTATGTTTTTCAGATAGTCGCGCAGAGCTTCATATTTAGGGTTGAGTATGATTTTCATGGGCAAGTGCCTCAACGGCAGTTGTTGTTAGTAATTGAAGTTTCGGATTTAACAAGGGCGGGCTGAAAGCCCAATGGAGCACATAGCCCGGGGCAAGCGAAGCGACACCCTGGGTTTTCGCATAGTAGAGTCTCCGCGCCCTGTAAGGGCAAAAGCTTTAACCCTTTATGTTGTTATTCTTACTTGATAGCAGATTTAGCGGTCTTAAAGTGGAACATCGTATGTATATTTTGTTCAACACCTGCGCCATATCTTAAAGCTTTTGCCCTTACAGGGCGCGGCTGCTCCAACACGCGACACCCAGGGTGCCGCTTCGCTTGCCCTGGGCTATGGGCTACATTGGGCTTTCAGCCCGCCCTTACTAAATCCGAAACTTGAGTTAGTAATATACGTATATTATATGATGCAAAGATAGTGCAAACCGAATGCAGAACGTCAAGCTTGCTTGAACGTTATGCTGAGGTGTAACCTATCTTATGCAAAGATAGTGCAAACCGAGCGCAATACAAAACGAAAGGCTTAAAGACTTACGTTTTTATGGCCGAGGCGCATACTTGTTTACTTCATGTATAACAAGCCTCTTCCTAAAAGCCACACCTTTATTTCACCAAAACGATATCATTGTAAGTATGGCGTCCCCCGTCACACTCAATGTGCAGCAAATAAATACCACGCTCCAACTTTCGGAGCGATAGCACACCCTGGCGCCCGTCAGCAGACAAAGCACGCTTAACCAACCTGCCGCTTACGTTGTACATGCTCACACCGAACAAATCGTGGGCCGAAATAATAAAATCGTCCCCCTTGCGCCTCACACTGAATGGCTTAGTAGTGGGCAAACAAGTTGAGGTTGATGAAGACCCTGTCACCACATCTTGCTGAAAGAGCGTGAGCACATCGCCCTCGCGTTTCAGGTAATAGGGGGCCGCCTCGGGATTGTTCAGCTCAACGTCTTGCCCGTCAAGCTTGCCCATAACTATAAGGCGATAGGTGTGGCCATCGTACCATGGCAAATTATCCTTGCGCAGCCAATAGCTAAATAATGGTACGTCGTAAGATGATGACACGTCAACCTCGTCATCAATGCCTTTCACATAAGTCCTTTCTTTCGTCTGAGTGTCTTCGGCCAGCATCGTAATATGTCCGCTGTAACACTTGTCTTCTGATGTGCGCAACGACACGGCAAGTTTGAAAAGAGACGTTTGCGAGAGGTCAACATTGCCATTCTCAATCTTGTCGTTAGAGTCGTCGGCCATGAACACTTCAACTTTGGCCATGAGCGGTTTGTCCTCTGCTTCAGCTACATCAATGTAAGGCACCTCCTTGTCGTGTATATTATTGATGGGGTAAAACAGAGACTCCTCCGCGTCGGCCGAAAGCAGCAACCTCGCTTCGTAACGCCCCGGCACGAGATTGGTGGGGAGTGAAAGCGTGATGGGAATTTCAGTTTCAGAAAATCCTTCTATTTCAGTACATTCGTCCACCCGGGTATCTAACACAACCGCCTGGTGCTCATCAAGCAACTGCACCCTCATGTAGCAGTCGCGCGGCACACCATTAAGGTTTTTAACAGTAAAAAATGCCTGCACCCTGCCACCCTGTTCGGCCGCACCGCTGAGGCGTGGCTGTGCCATGAGCTGAAAGTGAGCCTCGTCGGAGCACACCTCAGACACGCGACCTGCATCGTTGGTCAGTTCCACCTCAATGATGGGGGCCTTTTTCATTCTGAACAGGTCGCCCCATGTGCCATCGTCGTTACGTGCCACACACACGGGGGTGAGGCTATAATATCCGTTGGCAAGGCCAGCCAAACTCATCTGCACGTGCTGTGGCTGATTTACCAAATAGTCAGTCCCCATAAAGCCATCATGGTCTGCCCCATAAATGCGCTCCGTAAATCCGCCGTTGTCATGGTCGTCTGAATAGGCCACGCGCACAAACTTGCCACTGTCGTTGCAAACGGCTATGCCAATGTCGCCCTTAAAGGGAGTACCTCTGTTTACAAATGAGTTAATCTCAATGGTTTGGAGTTGTGAGGTGCTGAAACTCTTGCCGTCAGCACCCTTGAGCGTGACAGAGCCTCCCTCATTAAACATGAGTTGGGGCGAACCCTCCAAAAGCCCGCGGTCTATATCGGGATATTTACCATTGTTGGGGTGTGCAAGAATGGCCGTTACGGCACGGTTAAAGGCCAGGGGCTTACCCTGAAATTCACCACCGGTTTGTGACAAACTGAGATTGGTGAGCGAATAATAAGCATCGCCTTGCCCCTCCCAGCCAAAATTCATGTGGAAAAGGCCATTCTCGTCAAAGCCGTCGGCCACCCAGGCGTGTCCCGAAGCGGTATTGGCGGGGCGCCCCTCAAGGTAAACGGGACAGCCATTCAGCAACTCCTGCCGCAATATGCTGGCAAAGCGACTTGGGCCCTCCACAGCCCTCGTCACGTATGCCGCAGTATAGTCAAAGTGCTTTTGCAGGGCTTGGTATGCAAAAAGCCCCTGTGTGCCGCTCGAACTGGGAGTGTACTGCATAGATGAGGCTATGCCCACATCGCTCATGAGTTGTGCCACGGCATGCTCCTGTGTGGCGGTGGCGCGCACGGGATAGCGGTAATCGGGCAGCATATCAGCCCAGTCGTAATAAGATTGGCTAAAGTCGGCACTTTTGGTAGTTTGGTCGTAGGTAACGGTATATTCATGCTTGCCAAAGCCGTGTGCAGGCCATTGGTAGTAATACATCATTTGTGCCACGGCAGTGGCCACGCAACCGCTGTATGGATACCCCGTTTGAGCATTGAATGGGTGCGATTGTCCCCACTTGGTTTTGAGCAGAGGCTGCACTGTCTGGCTGAAAGTTGCTGCGCGAGGGCTGGCTTGCGTAGCCACCTCTTCACTCTCAATGTCATAGTATGCTTGTCTGTACCCCTCTAATAGCCATTTTACACAAGGGTTAGCATTCAGCGTGTCAAGCGTGTTTTCGGTATCATAAGCCAATATTTCGCCCATGGCGTCATTGCCTGCAACAATTACAAAGCCGTGTCCGTGTGCATCATTAAATATATAATAAGGTGCATTGCCGGTGCTATGTTCTTGTTGTTCCGCTTGTGCTTTAATGCTTTTGTTGTTCCGCAGCGTAATATACTTTTGGGCAATTTTTGCAGCCCTTTGGTAGTCAACCCGTTCAGCGTCGGCCGCAAATGTGGCAGACATGAGCAGGGTTACGACTATCAGCAGTCGGGTAATAGCATAGGGGTGGTAATGAGCCTTTATCATCGTGTTGAGTACGTTGTTATTTATGCAAGAATAGTATCAGTGCAAAGATAGTTGGTTTTTTAGACAATCGCAAATTGACTGGCTGCATCATGCGGGTAGGGGTGTAAACAAAATTATTGCTGTCTGCTCAAACGCTGGTGACAGAAGTGATTAAGTTCAGAACCCAATGTCAGCACGGTAATAATCCAGGCTATATCACATATAAGGTAAACGTGCATTTTTGTCTACACCCTACACTTTCGTCCGTAATGTACTGAATATCAGCGCAAAAAGCGTGTAGGCAGTATCTGCACGCTGCCTGCACTACCTGCACTACCTACACCCTGTCTGCACTATTTGCACTATTACTTCGTCTGCACTCTGCACTATTGTTCGTAATGTGCTGAATATCAGCGCAAAAAGTGTGTAGACAGCGTATGTACTTTGTCTGCACTATTACTTCGTCTGCACTCTGCACTATTGTTCGTAATATGCTGAATATCAACGCAAAAATCGTGTAGACAGTGTATGAACTTTGTCTGCACTGCCTACACCGTATCTGCCTGCGCTTTTGCCATCGGTTTCACAACCTGCATTGTCAGCACGCATGAGTATGCATTTCCTGTAACGGCAGACAGAAAAATCTATCATGCCAGGCAGAAAATTCTGTCGGAGGTGCCAAACATTTTCTCTCCCTATCCCGTAAATCCGCCCTCCCGTAGTCGTGCTTGCGTTTCTGCAACAGTCGCGTGCAGTTCTTGTGTAGGTGAATTTTTTATCTGCCTACACACCTAAATGCGTTGATTATCAGATAGAAACGCTTCGTTAGTGTAGAATGCACACAATATCGTCTCAAAATGCAGGACGTGCGCGCGTGTGTGCGCGTATACGTATATATAGTAACATTCCCCGTGTTCCTCGGCGTCTGCTTATTTGCATACCTGCACATCTGCGCATCTGTACATCAGCGAGCACAAAACGAGCAAATTTTCCCGCCCGTCTGCGCACCGGCAAATCAGCACTTTTGCCCACCAGCGGGCACAAACGGGCATGTCCGCCGCCCGAGAGCGCAAAATTGCGCGATTTTTTTTTGCACGCCGCAAC